>LXNI01000048.1_pt1 | contig 126419 bp, 111 predicted proteins | sample 809091 | NCBI WGS metagenome assembly LXNI01 (sample SAMN04870527, study PRJNA318959) | sponge metagenome | biome: 01000161; feature: marine sponge reef; material: water | host: Sarcotragus foetidus | place: Greece: Milos, Mediterranean Sea | collected 2013-05-29 | depth 5-7 m
CCGGATTCCCGAGCTTCCCCCGCATGCCTGTAGTCATGCTCCTCCAACTCGGCGCTCCGACATTATGCTGGTGCAAATGAACACCCCAAAACCATCTGCTGTATGTCGGGAATAGTGTGTGTTGATAGCATCGTATGGGGTGGCTGCCCCGAAACCCGGGTTTAGAGATAATTTGTTTGATGGGAGGGGTTGCCTGTTACTGTTCTGCTCCAGCCGCGTCGAGACGGTCGAGAATGTCATCCGGCAGGGTCAGGTCGAAACCAACCAGGCTCTCACCCATCTGATCCGCCGTACTGGCGCCTGATATTGGTATGACACCACGTCCCGTCATCCAGGCCAGGATTATCTGGTTGGGTGTGACGCCTGTCTCTTCAGCGATCTGGAACAATACTGCTTTACGCGCATCTGAATCGCGATGATTGTATTGCTGCTGTATCTTGCGGTCTTCACGAATGTAGGCGCCGCCCAACAGGGGCGAATAGACAACCAGTTGGAAGTCCCGTTGAGCACAGTATTCGAGCAAATCATCATTGCAGGACTTCTGAAAGCCGAAATCGGCATCAACCCGTGGACGCAGGTAGGTGTAACGCTGCTGAACGCAGCAGAAGGCTGTGAAATTGTTGGCTGTACTGACAGCTGCTGCCTCTGCCAGCCGCCAGGCTTTAAAGTTGCTGGCGCCTACATACCTTACCTTGCCTTCCCTGACCAGTTGGTCCATGGCGCCCAACTGATCTTCCAAAGGCACTGAGCGATCATCACAATGTAAGTAATACAAATCTATATGATCAGTCTGAAGGCGTTTCAGGCTCCGATCACACTCCCGCAGGATGTGTTCCGGTTTAGACGACATTGGAGCATCCTTGGTACGCCCACCCATCTTGGTCGCCAGGACAATCTGATCCCGGTTACCTCGATCAGTCATCCAGTTGCCCAGCATGGTTTCGCTTTCGCCGCCCTGGCCGTTCCAGATGGCATAGTTGTTGGCGGTATCCAGAAAGTTACCGCCAGCCTCAAAAAATTGATCAAGCATGGCATAGGAAACAGCTTTGCTGTCGCGGGAACCAAAGCTCTGGCCACCCAGACAGAACATGCTGACCTCAAGGTTGGTGTTTTTTATGGTGGTTGTTTTCATATGTTTTTCTCGATTACAAGGTAAAATTGTTCTGTTTTGTTATACTCCAGGTTCATTTTTACAGCCCTGGATGGCTCATGGTTCATTATCGAGTATATCAACTGAGCGATCCGAATTCGTCCCTGACAATCAACCTTGTACGCGCGGTAAGAGAGACTGTAGCACCAACATTGCAAGCCGGAAACGTGCAGGTATTCGGTCTGTTTGGGGGCCGCTTCGGTCTTGCCACGAATGAGGTCTATCTCGTGACCAGCAGCGAAAACGTGCAAGGTGATTTCACTGCCTTGCCAGGCGACTTCGAGATTGTGCAACAGACGGATCTCGTACCGACTGTCCGACCAATCGAACATACACCACGAGAGAAACCGGGAATTTATGTATTTCGCTGGTTCAGAGTTTTTAATCGTGATGTTGACGAAATCGCAGAGATATCCAGTAAAGCGTGGAACAGTTTTGAGGAAAGTTTCGACTGTCAGGTACAGTGTCTATTCGCGGAACCTGATCGAACATCCGAGATTGGCACAATGCTTCTCGTGACCTGGTATCGGGACCTGTCAGTCTGGGAGGTTTCACGGAAAGCTCCTGACGAAGCCCGTGCGTTGTTCATGAGACGACAGGAAATGACTCTCAAGGCGAAGCCGATCGCGACACAATTGATTTAAACACATTCAGAGTTTGCGCTGGAACAAGTCAAAAAGCCGTTCCCAGTGTCGCTCTGCGGCCTCCTCGTTGTAAGCTGCGTCACGCTCGGGAAACACAAAACCATGAGCGGTCCCGGGATACCACTCGATTCGGTAGTCTGCGCCAACCTGCTCAAGATGCTTATCCAGCGCCTCAATCATCCCCTCCGGAACATGAACGTCGTTCTCGGCACAACCAAAATACAGTTCACCCTTGATGCGATCTGCCAGCAAGTGTGGAGAGTCCTGTTGATCGGAACACAGCATGACGCCGTGTATCGACGCCGACGCCGCTACCCGCTGTTCCAACGCTGCCAGTGCAAAGGCAAACGGTCCGCTCATGCAGTATCCCACACAACCTATGGCGCCTGCACGCGCAGCCGGGTCCCCGGTAGAAAATTCGAGTATTGCTGATACGTCCTGACAGACTGCGGCAATACTGAGTGACGCCATGTGCTCACGCATGACGTCCCGGCCTTCGGCCTCCATGTCGAAAACCGGGGTACGTCGATAATACAGATTTGGCAACATCACATAATAACCCTTTGCTGCCAGCCGGCGTGCCATGTCGTGCAGTTCTTCACGCTTGCCCGGCGCATCCATCAGGAACAGGATCAAGGGGTAAGGACCATCCCCCTCAGGATGAGAAATGAACGTAGTCATGTCCCCGTCAGGTGTTCGAATTTCAAGATCGCGATCAATCATATTTACCTTCTTTAAAAATTTGGGTGCGCTATTATTAAATATACATATCCAGAGAGAAATAAAACAATGGTGAAAAAAGTTATAGTTTTATTTTGTATCATTGTATTAACAAACAGCTGTAGTGGAATAAAAAGTGGACCCTCTCTTACCAGGACAGATGTTCAAAGAGTAATAAATCATAGCCCACAATCAAATCCGGTGTTACCAACAGGTACGCATAAAGGCTGTGTCACAGTACCCGGAAGTGCTATTCAAAGAGCAATGGTGGGATTTAAATTCACAGGTGAAGCATGCTCTTTCAGCATTAGTTCAAGCAACAAAGTCTCTGTCAGTTTTCTGGGAAAAACTGACATTCAGGTTCATAGCACCGGCCCGGCGAGATATCCCGAAGATGTTTATATTGCAGAATTGGACAATAATCAATTACTGGTAATACAACATAACACTCACGGAAGTTTTATAACTGCTACCCTCACCGCTTACGATAAAAAGAATAATGTCATCTACGGTAATCAGGGTAACGGGCGTTACATTAAACAATGTTTCCCAATCGATAGAAGTTGTAAATAGTATGAGGTCAGAGTAAAGCGCCAGCTTATCGAGGGACAGCAATCATCCATGTTTTGTACAAAACATATTGTATAAAACTATGGCAAGCTGCTACACTTTCCCACATGTCACTCACAACGGCCGAATATCCATGCAGGCAATCACTTTTTCACACCTCAGGACTCATGCCAGCGAACTCAAGGAAGCCCTTAAGCGGGGTGAAGAGGTTGAGCTGACCAGCCACGGTCAGGTTATCGGCATTATCAAACCCAGCGCAAATATAACGAACAAGAAAGAGAGAGCAGAAGTATTACAGGCATTTTTCCAGTTGGGAGAAGATATTTCCCTGGAAGCCGAGCTAAGGCGAATAAAAGCCGGCAGAATGGGTCGCGATCATGCTATTTGATACCAATATTTTTATTTATCTGGAAAAGCAAAACGTCAAAGCCATCACGCTGATAGAGGAAACAGAAAATATACACATCAGCGCCATCACTTACATGGAGCTGGTCCAGGGCGCAAGTAACAAGAGCAAGGTCAGACTGGTTGAAAGGCTGTTGCAAGCGTTCAATATCCGCATACTGGAACTGAATGAAAATATCAGCATTATCGCTCGCCTTCTGATAAAACAGCATGCCCAGAGTCATGCCCTGACGCTGGGCGATGCTCTAATCGCAGCCACGGCTATCCAATCCAACTTTGAACTCATTACGGCAAATTACCGGGATTTTCGTTTTATTGATGGTTTGGAACTCAAGAATTTTGTACCTGCTTGAGAACAATAGCCCGCTGAAGGCTCTACTCTACCCAGGAACAAAACCATGAAAATTGGAATATCAGTGACCAGCGCCTACCAGACGAAAGACGTCCGGGACGGAGCTGCCCAGATGATTGCCAGAGCCAGAGAAGCGGCCGATGCGGGACTCGATTCCCTGTTTGTCGGTGATCATCACACGATGCCGACACCTTATTACCAGAATACGCCGATGATTGGTCGAATGTTGGCTGAATGGGACCATCGCCCTGCTGGAGCGTTGTATCTCCTGCCACTTTGGAATCCCGTACTTGCCGCCGAACAGATTGCCACACTCGCCTGCATCACCAAAGGGCCCTTTATCATGCAGTGTGGATTGGGACAGGGCAGACACCAGTTCAATGCCATGGGTGCAAACATCAGGTATCGGCCTTCCGCATTCGAGCAGTCCATAGAAGTACTCCGGGCTCTGTGGCGGGGAGAAACCGTATCACTCAACGGACGATGGCAGTTTGAGAACGCAAATATTGCGCCGGTTCCTCCTGAAAAAATTGACATCTGGATAGGTGCGTCAGCACCCGTCGCCATTGACCGCGCAGCACGACTGGGGGAAGTCTGGCTCGCAGAACCCGGCATGACGATAGACAAGGCTGAACAATCCCTGGGAGTCTACAGAGAGGCATTGGGCAGACACGGGAAGAGCGACCCAACTACAATTGCAATCCGAAGAGATATTTACGTGGCAGAAAGTGACCAGGATGCAGACAGTGTTAAACAGTACGTTTCGCAGAAGGGTTACCGGGGATTTGATCCCTCTGTACTGGTGATTGGTGATGCCGCTTCAGTGGCGGGACAATTGCATGCGATTGAGGAACTCGGATATACCGACATCATCATTCGCAACCTCCATCCAAATGGAGAGAAGGCCATTGCATCCACACAAAGATTGCGGCAGGTCAGGCAAAATCTGGGGTTACCGGTTTGACAGCAGACTCAGGTCCAGCTCATCGTTCTTCATGGGTGGGCACCAGAAGAAACTTGTACCCAGAGGCACACTGAAGTCAAACAGGCTATCAGTAATGCCGTCATTCAAACCCAGCATCTGCTTCATCAAGGTGTCAAAAGCCGTAAAACTGTGACCAAAAGCCACAAATACCAGCCCGTCTCCTGTAAGGTCAGAGTAAGGCATTGACCTTCTCAGAATAAATGCCTCGGGTTCAAAGGTCTCCTGTGCAGTGCGTTTGACATGTGCAGATGCCGGTGCGTCGTCAATTTCCTCGTTGTCAGAAAGGCGGCGGCCAATCGTAAGATCCTGCTCTTCCCGGGACCAACTCCGGAAATTGTCGAGATCGTGCTGCCATTTCTGTATCGCAACAAAACTGCTTCCAGCAGTGTTACCAGAATCAGGGGCGACAACAGCGGCACTTACAGCCTCTTCTCCTTCAGGATTTTCGGTACCATCAACATAGCCTGTGAGGTCACGGCCTGTGTCATACAGGAAACCATTGATCAAATCTTCCAGATTACAATGCTGTGCAAGCCGTTGCTCAATCACCAGCGCCAGTCTCGTGAGTTCTCCCGGATCATCTCCGCGTAACCAGAGCCAGAGTGCGTAAGGCAGTGCGGCTATACCGACGCCAGAACCACTGTACACCGGAGCATTGATACTTCCGGGAACGCTGCTGCCGGTAAAGTCGATGAAAGGCTGGCCGATACCGGCAACTACCTGCTCGCCATCTACAAATGACTTTAATTCCGCCAGCAAGACTCCAACTTCTGCATCCCGTGTCAAACTGAAAAACAGATGACGTACATGCTTTGGCACTTCAGCCAGAATTCCTGTTTGTGTTCCCACAGCACCCGAATCCTTAATTTTTCTCATGGCGAATAGTCGCCAGATCAAAGGCCGCAGAGATAAGTTCCTTAGTATATTCGGTCTGCGGATTATCAAAAATCTCGTCGGAAGTCCCGCTTTCCACAACAACTCCGTCTTTCATCACGATGACATGGTTACTCAGTGCCCGGACCACTTTAAGATCATGACTGATAAAGATGTAGGTCAGATCATGTTTGTGTTGCAGGTCACGCAGTAAATCGACAATCTGTGCCTGAACAGACATATCCAGTGCCGAAGTCGGTTCATCCAGCACCAGCAATTTCGGTTTTAGAATCAGCGCCCGCGCAATTGCGATTCGTTGACGTTGACCGCCGGAGAACTCATGGGGATAACGGTCCTGTGATGCAGGATCAAGCCCGACTTCCTGCAGGGCATCTCCTACTCTTGCTCGGCGTTGTTCCGTCGTTAAATGCTTTTCATGGACCAGAAGTCCCTCTTCTATGATCTGGTGAATGGACAATCTGGGTGACAGACTCCCGTAAGGATCTTGAAAAACAATCTGCATATCACGCCGGAACGGTCTCAATTGTTTTGATTTCAAACCCTGCAGTTCTGATCCCTCAAGCAGGATTTCTCCATCGGACTTCACCAGCCGCAGGATCGACATGCCCAGGGTAGTCTTACCGGACCCGGATTCACCAACGACACCTAGCGTCTGTCCCGCAGATACCTGTATCGACACCTCGTTGACTGCCTGCAGATACTTGCTGACAAAGAAGAACCCCTTGGTCAACGGGAACCTGACATTGATATTGTTGCACTCAAGCAACACTTTGGATGATTTTATTTCAACCGGATTCCCCTTCGGTTCTGCTGCCAGCAGGTGACGGGTATATTCATGCTGCGGATTCTGGAAGATATCTTCACAATTTCCCTTCTCGACAATCTCCCCCTGTGTCATTACACAAACCCGGTCCGCCATCCGTCTGACAACTCCCAGATCATGAGTAATCAACAACATGGCCATCCCCAGACGATCCTGCAGATCATTCAGTAATTCCAGAATCTGAGCCTGAATAGTAACGTCCAGAGCCGTTGTCGGCTCATCAGCGATCAGCAGGTCAGGTTCATTGGCAAGTGCCATGGCAATCATCACCCGCTGCCGCTGGCCACCGGATAGTTCATGTGGAAATGAACGCATTTTTTCTTCCGGATTCTGCAGTCCAACCAGTTTCAGGAGATCGAGTATACGATCCCTGGAATTGTTAACACTGATGCCACGGTGAATCAGAAGAATTTCACCAATCTGTTTTTCGATACGATGCAGCGGATTCAACGATGTCATCGGCTCCTGAAAGATCATGGTGACCTTGCTGCCACGGATATTACGAAGGACCTCGTTGCTGGCGCCCATGGTTTCGAATCCATTGACTTTGACGGAACCGTTCGGGTGATTTGCAACTGGATAGGGTAACAGCTGAAGTATGGAAAGTGCGCTGACGGATTTACCAGAGCCCGATTCCCCTACCAGGGCAACGGTTTCTCCCTTCATAATGTCAAAACTGACGTGTTTTACCGCCTCTACATTGCGGAAATTGACGGATAAATCCTCAATTTTAAGGACTTCCTGCGGTACCGATTCCTGTCGTGTCTCCAATGCACTCATGCAATATTTACCAATATCAATTACCGAACCTGCGCATAATACCTATTGTGGAGTTCATTGTCAGTCAGGGAAAAGATTCAAGAAATTTCGACCAGCGAAAGGATGCCGGATTGTCCGGCTCATAACAATAGTCGTACAATCCCGATGAGATAACTAAATAAAACCAGCCGCAAGTATAAGCAGAATAGAGGTCTTGAGAATGTCTTTAGAAACAAAAGATATGAATGAATACTACGACGTTGTTGTTGTCGGCGCCGGAAACGCGGCTCTCTGTGCGGCATTATCGGCGAGAGAATCCGGCGCCAGTGTACTGGTTCTGGAAAGAGCACCGGAATCGCAAAAAGGGGGGAATTCACGATACACGGCTGGAGCAATGCGCTTTGTTTATGATGGCGTGGAAGACCTCAGAACAATTATGCCGGAATTGTCCGACGATGAAATCGCCAATGCTGACTTTGGTACCTATACTCGAGACCAGTTCTATGATGACATGGGTCTCATAACGCAGTATCGATGCGACCCGGAACTCACTGAATTACTCGTTGAAAACAGTCTCTCCACGCTGCAGTGGATGAAGAGCAAAGGGGTGAGATTTCTTCCCATGTATGGCCGTCAGGCGTTCAAAGTAGATGGTAAATTCAAATTCTGGGGTGGTCTTACCGTGGAGGCCTGGGGTGGCGGACCTGGACTGATTGACAATCTCAACAAGGCAGTGGCGGTTCATGACATTCCAGTCAGATATGAAAGCCGTGTTATTGATATCGTCATGTCAGAAGGCAAAACCGCCGGTGTAATCTTCAAACATGGCGGCAGGCTGACTAACATCGATTGTGGTGCAGTAATACTGGCCTGTGGCGGCTTTGAAGCAAACAGTGAGTGGCGAACCCGATATCTCGGACCGGGATGGGAACTGGCGAAGGTTCGCGGGACCCGCTATAACACTGGAGACGGGATCAAGATGGGTCTGGACCTTGGCGCTGCTCCTCACGGTAACTGGTCCGGTTGTCATGCTGTCGGCTGGGACAGAAACGCTCCTGAATTTGGTGACCTTGACGTTGGCGATGGTTTTCAGAAACATTCATATCCCCTGGGCTTGCTGATTAACGCCAATGGTGAAAGATTTGTGGACGAAGGGGCAGACTTCAGAAACTACACTTATGCCCGTTACGGTCGCGAGATCCTCAACCAGCCAGCGCAATTTGCGTGGCAGGTTTTCGACAGCAAGGTGGCAGATTTGCTGCGCGATGAATACCGTATCAGGCAAGTGACCAGAGTAACGGCCGACACTGTCGACGCTCTTGCGGCAAAACTTGAAGGTGTCGATGCAAGTCGCTTTCTACAAACCATCAAAGCGTTTAACGAAGCCGTACAGACAGATATACCTTTCAATCCTGCCGTAAAGGACGGACGTAAGACCATCGGACTCAATATCGACAAATCCAACTGGGCAAACCCGCTGGACAGTCCGCCATACAGTGCCTTCCAGGTAACCTGCGGTATTACCTTTACATTTGGCGGACTGAAAATAAATGGAAATGCCTGTGTTGTAGACCAGGACGAGTTCGAAATTCCTGGTTTGTTTGCCGCCGGAGAGATGGTCGGCGGATTATTCTACTTCAACTATCCAGGGGGAACCGGCCTGACTTCCGGTGCGGTCTTTGGCAGGATAGCCGGTCTCAGTGCCTCGAACTATCTTGGAAAAAATTAGAAGATAATCACACTGCGGGCAACCGACCCGGATTTCATATCGGCAAACGCTTCATTTACCCGGGACAGTTCGATGCGTTTGGATACCATTTCATCCAGATGCAATTTCCCGGCAAGATAGAAATCTATAAACCGGGGCATATCGACGCGGAACCGATTGGACCCCATCATTGATCCCTGAATTTTCTTCTCCTGGAGGAACGCAGCTCCGGTGAGTTCAATCTTCACGCCGATTGGAATCATACCGATGATCGTCGCTGTACCCCCAGGGCGAAGCATACTGAACGCCTGTTCGGCAGTTTGCTTCAGACCAATAGCCTCAAAAGAATACTGAACGCCACCGCCGGTCAGTTCTCGAACCTCTCCAACAGCATTCACATCGCTGGCGTTAACAACATCGGTCGCGCCGAATGTCTTCGCCATTTCCAATTTGTTTTCTACCGTGTCTACGGCAATAATCCGACCTGCCCCGGCAAGTTCAGCACCGTTGATACAGGACAATCCAACACCTCCACAACCAATCACCGCAACCGTGGACCCGGGCTGTACCGCGGCAGTATGGAAAACAGATCCGACACCCGTAGTAACACCGCAACCGATCAGAGCGGCACGATCGAGGGGCATATCTTCTCTGATTTTCACTATGGCATGTTCATGTACCAGCATCTGCTCGGCAAACGAAGACAGATCTGCAAACTGATGTACCGTCTGACTGTCCTTTGCAAGTCTCGGTTCTTCTTCATGGCCTCGCCTGGTCTCTGGATTGTCGCAAAGTGACAGATGTCCGGTAAGGCACATCTCACAATGACCGCAGAACACCGAAAGGCAGGTAATGACATGATCTCCGGGTTTCACATAGGTAACGTTGGCGCCAACCTCTTCCACAATGCCGGCAGACTCATGGCCAAGCACCACGGGTGTCGCCGCAGGATACAGCCCCTCTACAAAATGCAGGTCACTGTGACAGACACCTGCAGCAGCTGTTCGGATCAAAACTTCCCGAGGACCGGGTTTGGAAATTTCAACTTCTTCAACTTCAAGGGGTTTACCCACTTCTCTGAACACTGCTGCCTTCATGAAATCGTCCTTTCTTGATTAGACTGGATGGAAACTCAATTTTTACTATACGTAGCCTTGCAGTACAACACTACTGGAAAGACGGTCTGATTTGTTCGATCACATCCGGGGGATCAAAACACTGACTGGCCTGATGGTGGAAGATCCTGACATCTCCTTCCTCCAACACAAAATTATTGGTGGCAATCAGCCATTCCTCCGCCAGTTGTTCAAAACATATAACAGACATGATGTCCTGTTGAAAAAATATCCGTGAATTGTGACAGAGAATAAACTGTTGTGCATTCTCATTGCTGAAAATATCCTGCCAGCTCTTCATGATTTCGTTTCGGTTGTACAGTCCACTCCAACCGGGATGGATACAGACGGGAGGCGTATGTCTTGACCAGAGTTTTTCCATCGCTTCAAGGTCACGATTGTTAAACGCAAGGTAAAAGGCCTCATTGGCAAATAGCACGATCTCTGGATTGACCATATCAGTTCTCTATTCCTGAATATTTGATTTCACCCTATCCCTCTGCTTCAATCAAATAGTTTAGAGCCTTCAGCGGGTTTATAAAGAGCCTTCAGCGGGTTTATAAAGAGCCATCAGCGGGTTTATACATGAGGACATATAGATGCCCGGAATTCTGGTAACCGGCTTCGCCCCTTTTAAAGGTCGTACCGTAAATGCATCCTGGATGACAGCAAGCGCCATTACACGTACAGGGCTTGCCAATGCATTGGAGATACCCGTTGTCTGGGGCGCACCTTCCAGGATTCTCAATGAATATTGTCGAAACCAATGTCCTGACACTATTGTCGGTCTCGGTGAAGGAAACGTCCAGGGTTTTAAAATTGAAACCGTCGCGCGCAACACCCGTGGTAAGATGCTCGACAATAGTAATCAATACCCGGGTGTTCATCTCATAGAACATTCGGGACCAGAAACATACACTACTGAATTTGATGTAGACCTTCTGCACAGGAACCTCTTGCGTGGTAACTTTCCTGTCCAGGTATCTTCAGATGCAGGTCAGTTTCTCTGCGAAGAGACCTTGTATACCCTGGAATCACTACGCCATATCCATCAACAGCTTCAACACGTCGTCTTTATTCACGTGCCGCCTTTCGGCACGACTCTTACCGGTACCGGACATAGCACCAGTGATACGGGTTTTTATGAAGCCTTTGGTCAATACCTGATCAATACGGTTAAAGAGATGCTGCACTCATCTACAGCATAGTCCCACTCTCCTCAAACAAATTGTTTCTAAACCCGGATTTCGGGGCAGCCACCCCATACGATGCTATCAAACACACACTATTCCCGGCATACAGCAGATGGCTTTGGGGTGTTCATTTGCACCAGCATAATGTCGCAGCGCCGAGATGGAGGAGCATGACTACAGGCATGCGGGGGAAGCTCGGGAAGCCCGGAGGGACGCGCAGACGCTGAAGCAAATGAATGCCCCAAAGCCATCTGCGAACACACTGGTTAATGAAACAAGCCTCATCAAACTGACGAAGATAATCCGGGGATTCAGCAGCTGCATCCGCTAAAGTGACCGAGAAACTTGCCGACTCATGCGGCAGCTACCATAATCAACAAAACGACATATCGATACGGACATGAGTGTATGAAACCATCTCTGATTATTGCCCTGGGAATTCTGGTACTACTCTTTATCGCTGCGATTAACATTCCGTTCGACCCGGAAGAAAGACGCCCTGGTACCCGTTTGAGTGGCAACCTGGCAGAGAATCAGGATACTGACTGGTCGTTTCTGAAGGGTCGATCCAAGATTTATGTGGAAACTCGAACCCCCTGGCTGATTCCTCATTCCATCACTGTGAATTGCTGGGTCGAGGATAGCGTGCTCTACGTGGGTTGTCGTGCCTGTGACACAAAGCGATGGCCTAAGAATGTCGCCCGCGATAATCGGGTACGTATACAGGTAGAGGGTAAACTCTACGAGCGAACAGCGATTAGACTCGACGACACCCAACGGCGCAATATTCTTCAGATTCCAGCAGAGGAACCACTACCAGACATTGCAGTATTCAGAATGGACCCTTGACATCCTCCCCCACCTAAAGGAAGGGGATTCCTGGAGACTGTCAGTGTGATCCGCCATCTACAGAGAGAAGTGCGGCCGTTGTAAAACTGGCTGCATCGCTGGCCAGATACAGGGCAGCACCCACGATTTCTTCAGGCTGCCCACCGCGTTTCATCGGGATTGAACTGGCTGCCCGTTTTTTAAACGCATCCATATCCCATGCTTTACTGATATCGGTCAGAAATGGTCCTGCTATAATGCAATTCACCCTGACTTTTGGTCCCAGGGCACTGGCGAACGATCGTGTAATGGCATTGAGACCTGCCTTGGAGGCGCCATACGGCTCCGAGTTTGGGCTGGGATTTACAGATGCGGTACTGCTGATATTGATGATGCAACCACTACCCTCTTCCACCATGCGTTTACCGACATTGGCACTCAATCGAAATGGTCCCTTCAGATTGACGCCGACAACCTTGTCGAACAATTCTTCAGTAACCGCATCAAGCGAAGGGTATAGTGGTGACATACCCGCATTATTAATCAGCACATCAACTCTGCCGAATCTGCTGTAAACGGCTTCAATCATCTCGTCCAGTTCCTGCCAATGGCCTACGTGGCAACTATAGGGAAAGGCGTTTACTCCGAGTGCCTCCACTTCTCCAGCAACCTGTTCGCACACCTCAAGTTTGCGGCTGACAATAGCAATATGGGCTCCCTTGCGTGCAAATCCCAATGCCATGGAACGGCCCAGTCCCCTGCTTCCACCGGTGATTAATACTACTTTGTCCTTAAAATCCGTCATCTTTTGTCCTGTAATTCCGTTCTGTAGTTGGTTTCTGAAAGTGGAGTATAAATTCAGCATCCCAAGGCTGCGACATATTAATTCGACAATGTTGTAATGTCCTGAGAATGATATCTGGCATCACAAGCGTTCATGGGAATAGAATATCAGCGCTGTTACTCCTGTCGGTGTGAATAATGGAAGAACTGATTTCAAAAAGGCTGCGTCACCGCGTTCGCATTCTCGGCAATCTGCTGGGGCAGACAATGACGGAGCAACTCGGAGAAGACTTCCTGCAGAAGGTCGAACAGGTAAGGCTACTGGCCAAAACCAGACGACAGCAAGGCGGTGGTGATTTCCAACAACTCCAGTCAATCCTGGCGGGTCTGGATGAAGATCATCTGATTTCCGTAGCCCGTGCCTTCAATCAGTTTCTGAACCTGGCCAACATAGCAGAACAGGCTGAAGCCAGCAGCATCACCAGCGAGCAGTTTCCGGACTCCTCTCATCTTGATACCTTGTTCGATACACTGACCAGTCGGGGGATTGAACCCGCTGCAATCGTCAGCACGATCAAAAACCTGCAATGCGATCTTGTCCTCACTGCACACCCAACGGAAATTACCCGTCGAACCCTGATTCAAAAATACAATCGAATCGCCAATGCCCTGGAGAACGTCAGAGAGGATCAGAATTTAAGCGATAAGGATCGGGTAGAACTTGAACGATTGGTGGCGGAAGTCTGGCACACCGATGAAATTCGCACCGAGAAGCCAACGCCACAGGATGAAGCTATCTGGGGTTATGCGGTTATCGAGCATTCCTTCTGGATCGCTATCCCAAAGCTCTGGCAGGGTCTGGATCAGTTACTGCAGCGGTACACCGGAGAATCCCTATCGCTGGAAAAAGCACCTATCACCATATCCTCCTGGATGGGTGGTGACCGGGATGGAAATCCCAATGTCACTACAGATGTCACTGACGAAGTCCTGAGGCTTGCACGGTGGATGGCGGCAGACCTCTATCTGCGAGACGTTGATGAATTACTGTCGCAATTATCGATGTCGCGATGCAGTCAGGAAATTACCGATCTCTGCGCCGTAACTTCCCATGAGCCCTACCGGGTGATATTACGGAATCTGCGATCACGTCTTAACAAAACCCGGGACTGGGCAGAAACAAAGGAGCCGGTAAACAGTGAACTCATTCTGAAAAAAGACGATCTCTTCTCTCCATTACATGCCTGTTACCGTTCACTGCACGAATGCGGCATGGGTATTATCGCCAATGGATTGCTGAAGCAGACCCTCATTCGATTGTCTACATTCGGTGTCACCCTGATCGAACTGGATATCAGACAAAGTTCCGACAAACACATGGATCTGATGGATGAGCTCACTATTTTTCTCGGGTTGGGCAGTTACAAATCCTGGTCAGAACAGGCACGCCACGATTTTCTGCTTGAAGAACTGGTCAGCAAACGACCGTTGATTCCAGAAAGTTGGGAACCGGATGGTGAAGCGGGTGAAACTCTGAGGACGATCCGACTGATTGCCAACAGTGACGCGGACGGGGTGTCCTGCTACATCATCTCCATGGCCAGGAATCCATCCGACGTGTTATCTGTTATCCTGTTGATGCGTAAATCCGGTTTGCAGAAAACCCTTCCGATAGTCCCTCTGTTTGAAACTCTTGATGATCTGAACAACAGTGCATGGACCCTTGAACGTTTACTGAGAAACCGATGGTATCGGGAATACATCGGGGGGAACCAGCAGGTCATGATAGGTTATTCCGATTCGGCAAAGGATGCAGGACAAATGGCTGCTGCCTGGGCTCAATACCGGTCCCAGGAAGAACTGGTAGTAGCAGCGGAAAAATATGGCATTGATCTCACTCTCTTCCATGGACGAGGAGGTGCGGCAGGACGTGGGGGTGAACCAGTGCGGCAGGCCATACTCTCCCAACCACCAAACACCATCAAGCGTGGCATGAGGGTAACAGAACAGGGTGAGATGATACGGTTCAAGTACGGCTCACCCCAGTTAGCTTTGAACAGTATGGATATCGTGCTGAGTGCAACCATTGAAGCCAATCTTTTACCCTCTCCGAAACCAAGAGAAAACTGGCGGTTGATGATGGACCGGCTCTCCAATATCTCCATGCAGAGCTTTCGTGACGTAGTTCAGGATGATTCAGACTTTTCTGACTACTTCACCAGCAGTACCCCGGAAAGGGAATTAAGTCTTCTGGCGCTGGGCAGCAGACCGACACGACGGCAACCAGGTAATCAATCCATCAAGGCTCTGCGTGCCATACCATGGGTCTTCGCATGGACCCAGAAACGTCTGATGCTTCCTGCCTGGCTGGGTACGGATGCTGCTCTGTTGCAGGAACTGAGTAACCGGGACCGTTTCATCATTGACGAAATGGCTGCCGAATGGCCGTTTTTCCAGACCCAGCTGGACCTGCTGGAAATGGTTCTCAGCAAGGCGGATATTGAAATTGCCCAACGCTATGATGAAACACTGGTTCCGACAAATCTGCAATCAATGGGTGAGCAGTTCAGAAACCGTCTGGCCAGGTTGATTGACAGCATCAACAGGATCAAGCAACAGGATATACTGTTACAACATCTGCCAGCTGTCAGACAATCAATAGATCTTCGCGATCCATACACCGACCCACTACACTTTTTGCAAATCGAGTTGATTTCCAGGTACCGCCGGGATGATTCCAATGAACGAGTCAGAAAAGCACTATTGATTACCATCGCCGGTATCGCGGCAAGTATGAGAAACACAGGTTAAGGTGACCACACAGCGTATTACCATTGTCGGAGCGACTTCGGGTCCTGGAAAATCACTTCTGCTGAAACTTGACCGCTTGGGTTACCCAGTGACAGGAATCGGCAGAGATCCCGAAAAAATTGAACAGATCAGACGAATCCTGAAAGGGAGCAAGGCTGCCATTCAAGCGATTGACGTAAGCAAGGATCAGACTTTTCTTGAGTCGACAGACATTCTTGTGCATTGCAGTCGCCCGGACCTGGTTCATAATTTGTTGTCTGAAAATTTGTCACGTTTCATTGCTCTGGGATCCACCCGGAAGTTCACGCACTTTCCCGATCAGAGATGCCGTGACGTGGAAACCATGGAACGGTTGGTGATATCGAGTAGTATTCCCGCGACGGTTCTTCATCCGACGCTGATTTATGGTGCTGATGGATTCAGTAACATCGAACGGATTATTGGAATCGCAAGGAAGTGCCCGGTCATTCCTCTTCCCCGAGGCGGCATGTCGCTTATCCAGCCAATACATTGTGATGATGTGTCAGCAGCGTTGATGCGCTGTCTGGACAATGATCGGGTAATCAATCAAAGCATCGTCATTGCGGGTCCGTCACCGATGACATACAGGACATTTGTACAAACAACCCTTGCTGCCATGAATTTATCTGCAAGGGTCATATCCATGCCTTGTTCCCTCATCAAAGTCCTGGCCGGGATAACCCGTTACCTGCCGGGTGTACCCTTGATAAAATCCGATGAGGTGCAGCGTTTGCTGGAGGACAAAAACTTCGACACGCATCAAATGCAGAATTTACTGTCAGTGATTCCCCGCAGTTTTGACACCGGCATCCGGCAGTATGCAGCCGAACTGGGAGGCTGTCCGGGAACTTAACTGACCTGCTGCGTGGCCATATTTTCGTTCAATATGTCCAATAATTGCCTCAAATAACCAAAAAATATGACTCAATCAGTCCCGGGCTCGAAGGTTATTGAAGAAAATATGCTTAATTCATCGTAACAATGGCATAGTAGCATCACAGTTTTCAGCTTTGGATCGGATATGTATCAATCAGATTGCAATCAATTGCTGTCCCGGTTTGAGAAAGGTGTTGTCACCATCAGTTTTAACCGCCCGCAAGAAGAGAATCTCATCAATTATGCAATGTTGATGGCAATGCGGGAGTTATTCAAACAGGCAGCTCATGACGATAAGGTCAGAGCAGTGGTGTTAAGGGGGGAAGGCTCATGTTTCTGCGGCGGTGATGACTGGCAGAATATGGGTGCATGGCCTCAGGAATTTGCCCATCGCAAACCTGGTGGTTCTCATGGAGCAGCGCCGATACCTGAACAGGAAACCATTAAAGCCCTGCGTAGCATAATGAAACCGACAATTGCTTTGCTTCATGGTTCAGTATTGGGTTTGGGATTGGACCTTGCAACTGTCTGTGATTTAAGAGTGGCGTCAACAGATGCCAGTATCGGTGATCCCAGAATCCACCAGGGGAGAGCATCTGCAACAGGCATTACATACCTGTTACCCAGGCTGATTGGCCTCTCGCAGGCCAGTCGGATTTTACTGATGGGAGAGATTCTGACGGCAGAGGAAGCCCTGCGGATTCAGCTTGTACATCAGTTGATCGACACCCGGAAATTCGCTTCTGCAACCGATGAACTCATTAAGAAAATAGCTGGACTGCCCACCAGGGCTTACGAAGTACACAAACTTCAGGTATTACCGCAACTGGATATGAGTTTCGATGCTTCAATGACGCACTGTCTTGGTGTCAGGCAAACCCATGTCATAGAAGATCGCGAAGAGGGAGCCAAGGCCTGGCGGGAACGTCGGGACCCGGTATTTAAAGGGCGCTGACATGAAAGAGAGTAATGAGTTGCTGGTATCCGATGATGGCCCGGTTCGTCATTTACGCTTTAACCGTCCCGAGCGATTAAATGTTATCGATCTGGCCAGCATGAAAGGATCATTAAGGAACTGGAACGGGCTGAAGCAAATCCGGATATTCGTGTGATTGCTTTTTCCGGGGAGGGGCGAGCCTTTTGTGCCGGTGACGATTTGAATGCCGGGAAAGCAAGTTCCCAGGCAATGCGTAAACGCAACGTGGACCTCGATATTGGTGTTGGCCCGGTGGTGTTGCTTGAAGCCGCTGCCGTTATTCGCAATTTGAGTAAAGCCACTGTGGCGCTGATGCATGGTCATACCCTGGGGTCAGGATTTGATTACAGTCTCAGTTGTGATTTTCGTCTGGCAGCAAATGATCTTAACTATGGTGATCCGAGAATTCATCGTGCCATGTGGGCAGCAGAAGGATGGTCTTATAAACTGGTCAGGCAGTTGAATCAGTCCATGGTGACACCAATTTGTTATCTGGGTGAAACCATGAATGCCGAACAAGCCCATTCTGCTGGATTGATCCATGGAATTTATCCTTCGGGAGTTGATCTTAGACGCAGTGCTCGTGAGCAATTGTTAGCACTGGCAGAAATCGATCCGGATGCCTACCGGGCAACCAGGAAACGGTTGGTGGAGGGGCTGGATATGAGCTTTGATCAGGCGATGAATTATTCACCTTAGATCCCTTTAATGAACAGGCCATCCAAAACGTTGCAGAACTTCTATACCGGACACTTATGAAAACCTATCTGGTTGGCGGCGCGGTCCGCGACCAACTGCTGGGATTACAGGTTACAGAAAAAGACTGGGTAGTCACAGGCAGTAGTGCTGAGGAATTGAAAAAGCTTGGATACAGACAGGTCGGCAGTGATTTCCCTGTGTTCCTGCATCCGGGAAGCAGGGAAGAATATGCACTTGCGAGAACCGAAAGAAAAACAGCCGAAGGTCATCAGGGGTTTGAAACGGAAACCGGGTCCTCGGTTACTCTGGAAGATGATCTGTACCGAAGGGACCTCACTATTAATGCCATTGCCCAGGATAACAATGGCCGAATTATCGACCCGTATCATGGACAGGAAGATCTGGCCGCGGGTATTCTGCGTCATGTTTCCCCTGCTTTCAGCGATGATCCTTTGAGAATTCTCCGTGTCGCCCGATTTTCTGCACGATTTCCGGGTTTCAGCATTCACGAAGATACACGTAATCTGATGTTGAACATGGTGGCCAGGGGTGACCTTGCACAGTTGGCGCCGGAACGGATTTTTATTGAAACCGGGAAGGCTCTGGCAACCGATTCACCACACATATACTTTAACGTTCTCAGTGATATCCGGGCAGACGCAGAACTGTGGCCGGAATTGACCTCTGTTCACATTGACAGACTGGAAAAATGGCAGTCCGATAACGATTCTTTTCACGCCTTTGTTATATTGATTGCAAATCTCCCTCCCCTACAGATCAATCAATTGTCTCAAAGGTTAAGAGTTCCGGGAAAGTACCGGGAAATGGCTTCCATGGTCTCAAGATTTCACAAAACCTGGTCCAATGTGATCAATCTGCCAAGCCTGGACATACTTGAATCCCTGTACGACATGGATGCCTTCCGACGGCATGAGCGTTTTTACACTCTCTGTCTGCTCCTCACTCAATTTGCACAAAGCCGTGGTGAAAAAGTCGTCAGTCCGGACCCATGGTCCGGATATCTTGATGCGGCAGGGCAGATATCTGCAGCAGAAATCCCAACCGGAATCAATGGACCAGAACTCGGTGAAGCCATTAAATTGAAACAATTACAGAGAATCGAAAACCTGCGATGAAAGATAAAGTCGTTTTAATCACTGGTGGCGCCAAACGGGTTGGTGCTCAACTTGTCAGGTTTTTCCACAACGCAGGCTACCACGTTATTCTGCATTATCATCATTCGGTATCAGAAGCAGAAAACCTCTACCGGGAACTGCTTTCTGCCAGGCAGAATTCCGTATCTCTATTCCAATGCGACCTGGTCAATATCCAGGACTGGAATTCAATCGCAGAACACTGCCTGACTTTTCAGGGACGACTCGATGTACTGGTCAATAACGCTTCTGCCTTCTACCCGACTCCGACAGGAGAAGCTGTCGACCAGGACTGGCAGAATATTATTGGATCAAATCTCAAAGCGCCGTTTTTTCTGAGCCAGAGTTTCGCGGTGGCACTGACCAGAACATCAGGTTGTATCATCAACATTGCTGACATCCACGGGATAAAGCCACTTAAAAACTACTCGTTATACAGTATTGCAAAAGCCGGTCTCATCATGCTGACCCGGAGCCTTGCGCTTGAACTCGCACCGGGTGTCCGGGTTAACGGTATCGCACCCGGCGCGGTACTTTGGCCTGCAGATTTATCGGAAGAGGTAAAGACCAGAATCCTCAAAAAAGTGCCTTTGAAACAGGCGGGGAATCCTGAAGATGTTGCTCGCACCGCTTTGTTCCTTGCGGATGACGCCCCATACATAAACGGGCAGATAATCACTGTTGACGGTGGCAGGTCCCTCACGTAACCCTTGTACTGGATTCTCTCTCTATGGCCCGATAACCAATGTCCGTGCGGCAATACCGGTCCCTGTATTGAATCTGCCCGACTATTCCATAAGCTCTTTGATGAGCTTCACTGACCGTTCCGCCCAGTGATGTCACGCCCAGTACCCGTCCTCCATTGGTAACAACCCTGCCGTTCTCAAGTCTGGTACCGGCATGAAAAACCTTGCCATTTACAACGTCCTCAAGACCTTCGATGACATCTCCCCTGTCATAGACATCCGGGTATCCCCCTGCCGCCATCACCACCGTCAATGCCGCTTCCGGTACAAATGTTATCCGCTGTCCTTCCAACTGACCATCAATGGCGTGATTACACAGCTCTGCCAGATCAGATTGCATCCTCAGCATCACCGGCTGGGTCTCTGGATCTCCAAACCTGCAATTGTATTCAATGACAAACGGGTTACCTGCATCGTCGATCATGAGACCGGCATACAGGAAGCCGGTATACGGATGACCTTCCATGCGCATTCCATCGATCGTCGGCTGAATGATCCGGTCAACGATTCGCTCATGTACTGCATCGGTCACGACAGGCGCCGGTGAGTACGCTCCCATACCACCTGTGTTGGGACCCTTGTCTCCATTCCGGATTGCCTTGTGATCCTGGGATGACGCAAACGGAAGAAATCGGGTACCGTCCGCAATGACAGTGAAACTTGCTTCTTCGCCGTGCAGAAACTCTTCGATAACCACTCTGGACCCCGCTTCTCCAAACCGGTTTCCCGTCAACATGTCACGAATGGTTTTTTCCGCCTCTGTATGGCTATGTGCAATGACTACTCCCTTCCCTGCCGCCAGACCGTCGGCCTTGATGACCTGGGGTAAATCCATTGTCCGTGCATAGTCAACAGCTTGTTCGACATCAGCAAAACTGCCATAGGCAGCCGTCGGAATATCATATTTGTTAAGGAAATTCTTGGTAAAAGTCTTGGATCCTTCCAACTGCGCGGCAGATTTTCCGGGTCCGAAACATCGAAGTCCCGCAGCAGTAAACTGGTCCACAGCACCGGCGACCAGTGGCGCTTCAGGCCCGATAATGGTGAGATCAATTCCATTGGTTCTTGCAAAGGATATCTGGTCTGCAATGTCCATAACGTCGATATCTACGTTTTCGATACCTTCATCCAATGCAGTACCGGCATTACCGGGTACCACGAAAACCTTCTCAACTGTAGAAGATTGGATAACCCGCCAGGCAAGGGCATGTTCACGTCCGCCACTGCCGGTCACCATTACTTTCATCATTTCCTCCTGATACTCAATGCCTGAAATGGCGCATACCGGTCAATATCATCGCCATTTCATTTTCATCAACCGCTTTGATGACTTCATCATCATTAATCGAACCACCCGGTTGAATCACTGCTGTGATTCCAGCTTCCGCGGCTGTATCAATGCTGTCCCGGAAAGGGAAAAAAGCATCTGAAGCCATAACGGACCCCGCAATCTGTAAACCCTCATCATCAGCTTTGATCGCTGCAATCCGTGCACTGTAGACCCGGCTCATCTGACCTGCACCCACACCGATGGTCCGGCAGTCACGGGCATATACGATGGCATTGGATTTAACGTGTTTTGCCACTTTCCAGGCAAACAACAAATCGTTCATCTCTGCATCCGTTGGCGCTCTCTTTGAAACTACCTGCAGGTCTGTCTCCTCGTATAAAGACGTATCCCCGGTTTGCAATAACACCCCGCCACCAACGCGTTTGAAATCCAGATTGTCTTCACTGTCCGGATTGAAACTGCCACAAACCAGTAATCGCACATTTTTCTTTGTGGAAAAGGCGGTAAGCGCCTCTTCTGCGAATCCGGGAGCAATGACAACCTCTACAAATTGTCGTTCCACAATATCCGCTGCAAGCACACTGTCCACTTCCCTGTTAAACGCCAGAATCCCGCCAAAGGCCGAAGTCGGGTCTGTTTCAAATGCTCTCTGGTAGGCCTGATGGACGTCTTCAGATTCTGCTGCCCCACAGGGATTGGCATGTTTGACCACGACACAGGCTGGCGCGCTAAAGGCTTTGACGCAATTAAGCGCCGCATCTGTATCAACCACATTGTTATATGACAGTGCCTTCCCCTGAAGCTGCTTTGCGTCAGCAACATTGTTACCGGCTGAAGGCTCTTTACCGGCTGAAGGCTCCTTACCAGCTGAAGGCTCCTTACCGGCTGCTGAAGGCTCTATATAAAAAGCAGCCTGCTGATGCGGGTTTTCTCCATATCGCATCTCTCCGAGCTTTTGAAAATGCATGGTATAGGTCGAAGGGAATCTGGTTCTGCCATTTTCTGTAATGGCGCCAAGATAATTGGCAATCGCCGCATCGTAACGGGCAACATGTTCAAAGGCTTTCACTCCAAGCCGAAAGCGGGTTTCCTTACACAGCGCGCCACCATTGGCGTTTAATTCATCCAGAACGGATTCATAGTCATTTACATCTACGATCACCGCGACACTTTCCATGTTTTTAGCCGCGGACCGAAGCATGGCTGGTCCGCCAATATCGATATTCTCAATTGCATCGGACAATGTGGACCCAGGGTCAGCCACTGTTTGTTCAAACGGATACAGGTTGACTATGAGTAAATCAATCGGGCTGACCTTTTGGGCACGCATGACCTCATCATCCAGACCACGTCTGCCGAGTAATCCCCCATGAATTTTTAGATGAAGCGTTTTTACCCTTCCATCCATCATTTCCGGCGAACCGGTATAGTCGGCAACTTCCTGGACTTCCAACCCATTGTCCATCAGGTACTGCCAGGTACCCCCGGTTGACATGAGATGTACATCCAATGCCGCCAGTCCCCGGGCAATTTTCAATAATCCTGATTTATCCGATACGCTTATCAATGCATTGTTGATTCTGACACTGGTCACGGGTACTCCCCCGAAACTACAACAGACATCTCATACTCAATAACCTCGCTGCCTGGATCCAGAATTTCCATGGCAAATCTCACCTCTGTTTGGGGGGGGATATACTCGATGTCCCTCAATTTGCTTCCAAGATATTCATCGATAGTAAATATTCTGGATGCCACCAGACCACCGTTCCTGTTCCGGAATTGGAGCTTGACTGACGGGAATCGCTGTTTGTATTGCGCCGAATTCCGAACCATCGCATCGACTATCAGTGCATCGGAAATATAGGGATGGCTACTGATCTGCAGGTTCTCTGTAGTCAGGGCCTGTGGATTATTGTAGTCCGGTAACGAACATTCCAGGAATTGACAAGCTTCAAGGAAGTAAGACCGAAATCGATCATCCATGACCATTTGATCAAAGTTGAACCAGCCGTATTGGGCTATACCCAGTAAAAGGAGCAGCAAAATACCAACGATCCGTAAAAAAACATTACGGGACCCGGGCTCGCTGCTCTCAATCGCGGTTTCTCCGGCAGTATTTTCTGTCTGAACGAATGTCTCTGACGCATTTGCTTGAGAGTATTGCAAAGGGTCAACCTGCGCCTGTATATCTCCATTAGTATCCTTATAGGACTTGTCCCGGGTCGATAAACTCTCCTGACCCTGTGGAACATCATCATCCTGCTGACGGTCTTGTACCTCTGAACTACCTTGAACGTGCTGGTCTTTTAGTACCTGTGGACTGTCTTGTACCTGAGGGCTGTCTTGTACCTGAGGGCTGTCTTGTACCTGTGAGCTGTCTTGTAACTGTGAACTGTCTTGTACCTGCGGACTGCCTTGATCATGCTGGCTGCCTTGAACCGGTGGACTGCCCTGTTCCTGCAGATAACTCTCAGCCTGAAAAACGGTCAGACAGGAGCCACACCGTACCGTACCTTCAGCTATCTGTAACTGCTCTTCGGAGATCCGGAATGAAGTATTGCACTGGGGACAGCGAGTAATCTTCCCTGTGTTCATCTGAAATTCCTGATGGATGAATGGACAATCAACATGACGGACAGTCAGGTTCAGGCGCGTACAGGACAGAAGCAGGATTTGACGACTCATGGCTGGAATAGTGCTGCATCAGCCACCCATCCAAAGTGACTTCCGCTGACATGGGCAACATTTGGTAAGCTTCTTTAACCCTGTCGCCCTGGTCCGCCTTGATACCCGATAGAACCAGATCACCTGAAGGCCGCAATAACCTCGTCAGTATGTGACTTAAATCAATCAATGGTTGTGCAAGAATATTGGCCAGAACAACATCAAAAACCGGTGGCAGCACTTTATCCGGTTCGATAATTGTTAATTTCCCAAGGACATCATTGTGAACCGCGTTTTCACGCGTTGCCATCAGGGCCTGTGGATCATGATCAACAGCCACCACATGCTCAGCCCCGAGCAGACACGCGGCTATGCTGAGAATTCCAGAGCCACAGCCAAAATCAAGCACTCTCTTATTCCCCATATCAGATGCATCCAGCCATTCCAGACAGAGTCTGGTGGTGGCATGAGTTCCTGTACCGAACGCCAGTCCGGGGTCCATTTTAATTATAACCGCGTTTTTTTCGGATATGTCGAGTTCATTAGGACAGACCCACAATCGTCGACCAAATTTCACAGGCTGGAAATGTTGCAGCCATTCCCTCTCCCACTGACGATCAGTAATTTCTTCAGTGTGCAGCAACCTGAATCCCAGACAATTGATCTCCTGCTCAAGAGCGATCAGATTGACACCATCTTCGAACAGGCCAACAACCTGAACTTCTTCCCACAACGGTATTTCTTCCAAACCCGGCTCGTATAATGGATCATCGCCCGCATCCATTACCGTTACCGATACTGCACCATTAGACCAAAAGCACTGTTCGAGTTTATCAATCGCCTTTTGAGGCGCTGTTGCCGCAACATTCCTCCAACGCAATCGATCACCTCTTCAACTGATCGAGGAAACCAGTGTGCACATCTCCGTTGCGAAATTGGTCACTGGAGATTACCTGTATCAGATTATTCCTGTTGGTATCGACACCTTCGATGGATAATTCGTCCATCATTCGTCGCATTTTTTGCACTGTCCTGTCACGGTCTGTATCCAAAGCAACAAGTTTGGCTATAAGAGAATCAAACTGATGTGGAATCCTGTAACCATTGTACAGATGTGAATCCACCCTTACACCCGGTCCTGCCGGGAAATTTATGTTGGATACCACCCCGGGGCATGGGCGATATTCATCGTCTTCCGCATTGAGCCGACACTCCATTGCACATCCACTAAAGATTACATCCGCCTGAGTAAGGGTCAGACGATCCAAAATGGCAGTTTCTATCTGCAGGCGGACAATATCCACACCAGAGATCATCTCCGATATCGCGTGTTCCACCTGAATCCTGGTATTCATTTCCAGGAAATAAAATTCACCATCCTGATATAGAAACTCAAGGGTTCCGGCATTACGGTATTTCATTTTCCTGACCGCAGAAACTGCCAGATCACACAGATTATCCAGCAACTGCTGTGGAATATTGGGTGCGGGTGCTTCCTCAATAACTTTCTGCTGGCGCCTCTGAATTGAACATTCACGGGTACCCAGGTGAATAGCTCCACCATGACCATCACCCAGAACCTGCACTTCTATGTGCCTGGCATTGTCCAGGAACTTCTCAATGTAGACGGTATTGTCACCAAATACAGACGAAGCCTCCGATTGTGCCTCTGCAAATGCGACGGTACAGGATGATTCATCTTCAACAACACGAATACCGCGACCACCACCACCAAAAGCAGCCTTGATCAATACCGGGAAACCCACTTCGCGAGCAATATTCAACGCATCCTGTAAATTCGAAACAGCATCACATGAACCAGGTACAGACTGTAAACCCAGAGTATTCAACTTTGCACGGGCATTAGCCTTATTGCCCATGGAAGCAATCTGATCTTCAGTAGGGCCAATGAACTTAAGGTCATTCTGTTCCACCATACGGCAAAACATGGAATCTTCGGAAAGAAAACCGTATCCGGGATGAACCATCTCACAATCGGATACAAGAGCAGCAGTAATGAAACTTTCACGGTTCAGATAATCAACTTCACTGATACAGATAGTTTCATCCGCATATCGAAGATGAAGCAGGTCTTTATCAACCCTGGCATAGGGTGCAACCGTCGCAATTCCCATCTCTTTACAGGTTCGGATCACCCGGAGGGCAATCTCACCCCGGTTTGCAATCAGGAGCTTTTGCATCTCTCAGATAATGGTAAACATCGGTTGGTCAAATTCGACCGATGATTCATTTTCAACCAGAATCGCTTCCACCACTCCGGAATACGTTGATTTGATCTGATTCATCATTTTCATCGATTCTATTATGCAGAGCAAATCACCAACCTTGACCCGATCGCCAACTTCCACAAAAGGTGGTGACCCGGGAGATGGCGCCTGATAGTAAGTACCGACCATCGGCGCCGTTACGATCTTCCCCCGTGTGGCTTTTTCCACTGATGGTTCCGCTGCGGGGACAGGGTCCTGAACTGCTGTTGTGGAGTGTACAAACGTCGTGGTCTGCCGTGAGATTCTGACGGCCTGCTCACCTTCCTTTATTTCAATTTCCGAAAGGTTCGATTCTTCCATCAGATTGATGAGCTTTTTGACTTTTCTTATGTCCATACCCGACTCCTTTGCGAAACCACAAAATCGTGCCAGTGATTTCTGTACAAGATATTGTTCCATGAAGCGTGATCAATATGTCGACAACTCAATGTGAAAATCATCATATTGGAAACAGTAACAAACCGGGAGGTTGTCCGAGAACAGCCTCCTAGACCTTTTTCGACAGATGTTGCAGTGCTGCCTCTGCGGCCAGACTATATCCAAGAGAACCCAGACCGACAATTGAACCCTCTGCCACATCGGTAAAATATGAATGTCTGCGAAATTCCTCACGCTTGAATATATTCGACAGGTGCACTTCGATAAAGGGAATGGACACACCGGTGAGTGCATCCCGCAAGGCTACACTGGTATGAGTAAAGGCGCCTGGATTAATGATGATGAATGCAGTGTTTCCCCGTGCAGATTGTACCTTATCAACCAGTTCATGCTCTGCATTTGACTGGAAAGCTTCAAATTCATGGCCAGCTGTTATAATTTTGCCTTTAAGTTGACCATTTATACCCACTAACGTCTCGGAACCGTACATATCAGGTTCTCTTATACCCAGCAAATTCAAATTCGGACCGTGTAGCACCAATATTTTTGACATTTTTCATTTTTCCTGAAAATAACGCCATTTCAGGCATTTTTTTAAGAAGTTACAGAATTTATAGTCTCATTCCCTGCTGGCTAGTGCAACCGGAAATCTACAGCAAAACCTCATGATTCTGCTTTGGATAACACAATCCAGCCTCGGCGCAACCCTGGTATGTCACTGACACATGACGCTGCTCAACCACGTCCTCTACCGGTACAATAACCGTAAGTTCCTTGAAATAGACCTCCACATCACCAAAGTATTCGTCATGTTTTACTTCACCAGCAGGAATGACAGGGTCGCCGTGAACACCTGACAATTCGATGGATAACTGCTGTCGGTAAAGATAATATCCCGTTGCTATTTGCCAGTGTAATTTAACCTCATTGTCAACTTCTACAACAGTCAGTATGAATGCCTGTTCAACTGGCAGAAACTCAGAGTCTTTTTCGAGACTCAATGGCTTTTTCAGTATTTCATCAGCTAAAACGACCGGGATCATTATCGCGCAGCAAAGCACCCAAATGAAGAAGAGTTTTGGCATACTATTGATCATGATAAAACCGGATTATCAGTGTGTCGGATATTTTAAGCTTTTCCTGTTACTTGCAGTCATCTCCGGGTGTACACCTTCAGTTACCGTGACTGTGGAAGTAACAGAAACTGATGTTATCACGCCAACCGAACCCGTTGAGGAAATTGTAACAAACCCGTTGATCGGACAGTTACTTTCCAAGGCGGAAGAAGCATTCGACCGCAATTACCTCACAACTCCGGTTGAAGACAATGCTTATTCGAGATACCTGCAGGTATTGTCCCTGGACCCCGGGAACATTGAGGCTGAACAGGGTATAGCCAATATCGTGGATAGATATCTGGATTGGGCAATTGTTAACGCCAGAAACGACAATATCAGAAAAGCTACGGATTATCTGAACAAGGCAAAATCCATAGATAACACACATCCTGGCATACCCTCGATCACATCACTTATCACAGACTCGCAAAATAGAAAATCTGTTTCATTCCCACTGAATTCTTCTGATCTCATTGCTGGAAACCAGCTGATCCTGGAACAATTACATGAGGTCGCCAAAGAAATACAAAATTTAAATGCTACCGTAGTCATCAAGGCGGCTACAGACTCACTGGGCAGATGGATTTATCAACAGCTCAACCAGACTTCGGATAACAGAGTCAGTGCCACCTTCGAATACCACCCTTCCCCACACATCATTTTAAAGTATTAGCGAAACCTGTTCCAAAACCAATACCTGCAAACAAACAAAAAATACGACCCACAGCCATCTGCGAACAGCCTAGTTAACAAAACAAGCCAATAAATAAGCACAATATCCGACAATCAGCAGATGGCTTTGGGGTGTTCATTTGCACCAGCATAATGTCGAAGCGCCGAGCTGGAGGAGCATGACTTACCCCGACCTACAGCAGATGGCTTTGGGGTGTTCTTTTGCACCAGCATAATGTCGGAGCGCCGAGCTGGAGGAGAGAGACTACAGGCTCTCGGGGGAAGTGAGGATATCCCGGAGGGACGCGCAGACGCTGGTGCAAATGAATGCCCCAAAGCCATCTGCGAACAGCCTCGTTAACAAAACAAGCCAACAAACAAGCACAACTTCCAACCCACAGCAAACGAATGCCCCAAATCCATCTGCCAACATTCGAAATTAAGTAAACTGCCCCCCGAATAGAGTAAACTACTCCCTGACAGGAGATTACCCATGAATATAGTGGAAGATATCAAGACTAAAGTTTCAGACAAACTGGAAACTTCTACGACGACTTCAAGCATCGGCAAGACAGCAGGCATTATCCTGATTCTGCTTCTGGTAATCATTGGAATCGTCGGTTTTATCTGGGACGATGAACCCGACCTGTTCGATATCAACGAGAACACCACAATGCTGCTTCAGCAAAACGATGTCCATAAAGTCACAGGAAGTACCACGGCGGCGACTTTACTCAAACTCATTGATGTGCTCCTGCACAAACGGGGAGGATATCTGACTAACGACATCATGCCGCCCGGTATATTGATGGATAACGTGCCCAATTGGGAATTCGGTGTCCTGGTCCAGGTTCGCGATATGGCCAGAACTCTGCGAAATAACCTGTCACGCTCCCAGTCGCAATCGACGGAAGATGTTGCATTGGTCTCGACGGAAAACCAGTTTTATTTCGATAATGACAGTTGGATACTGCCTGCGACTGAATCCGAGTACAAAAAAGGCATGGAAAGCCTGCAGGATTACCTGATTCGATTGGGTGACAAAGACTCTCCCGACGCCCAGTTCTATGCCAGGGCAGACAACCTTGGAATATGGCTCTCCGAGGTGGAAACCAGACTGGGAAGTTTGTCGCAACGACTCAGTGCCAGCGTGGGCAAGCATCAACTCAATACTGCACTTGCCGGCGACAGCGCCGCTACCCAGTCAACGGAATCAGCACAAAGTTCTCACATGAAAACACCATGGATGGAACTTGATGATGTGTTCTATGAAGCCAGAGGCACCACCTGGGCACTGATTCATCTGTTACGTGCAGTCGAAGTAGACTTTCAGGAAGTTTTACAGAAGAAAAACGCCCTGATCAGTTTGCAGCATATCATCAGGGAACTGGAACCTGCCCAGGACACCCTGTGGAGTCCGGTCATCCTGAATGGCAGCGGACTGGGAATAATGGCAAATCATTCGCTGGTGATGGGTTCACACATTTCCAGAGCCAATGCTGCAATCATTGATCTGCGTCGACTGCTGGAAGAGGGTTGATCAATACAGATATGCCAGACCTATCCTGTCCCGGGATAGTATTACCGACACAAGTTGTTTTCTAATGGTTTGAATTTCTGTACTATTACCGCGCCTGCAAAATCAGGCTGTCGAAGAATTAAATCCAACTGGAATGACTTTATGAGTAACTTGACTTACTTGTCGCCACCCCTTATCGGCTTGCTGGGGCTGGTTTGCGCCTTCTTGATCCATGTTCTGATGACCCGGTATTCAGAAGGTGAAGATAAAATCAAAAAAATCGCCGATGCTATCCACGAGGGCGCCATGGTATTCATGCATCGTGAATATCTGATGTTGCTGCTGTTCGCCGGACCACTCTTTTTCATCATTCTGATATCACCACTGGGTTGGAATACGGCACTGTCGTTTGTCGTCGGTGCATTCGCTTCTGCGGCAGCAGGATATCTGGGGATGTTTTCTGCAACCAAAGCCAATGTGCGAACAACCACCGCTGCCCAGGCAGAGGGTCAATCGGGCGCTTTGACAGTGGCATTTTACGGCGGTTCCATCATGGGACTCTGCGTTGCCTCACTCGGTCTTGTTGGACTTGGTTTTTTATACTGGTTCTTTGGTGGTGACCCGGAAACAGCTCATGCGATTCACGGATTCGGCATGGGCGCCTCCAGTGTGGCGTTATTCTCCCGTGTTGGTGGTGGTATCTATACCAAGAGTGCGGATGTTGGAGCCGACCTGGTGGGTAAAGTAGAAGCTGGAATTCCCGAAGATGACCCACGAAACCCCGGCGTTATCGCAGACAACGTTGGTGACAATGTTGGTGACATTGCCGGCATGGGATCTGACATATTCGAGTCTTATTGCGGGTCCATGATCGCCACAATCGCCATCGCCTCAACACTGGCCATGAGTGGACCATACGGTATTGAAGCGCTGGCGCCGGAAACCGGTCAGGCAGCGTTGATGGCATTACCTCTTGGATTGGCCAGTCTGGGCCTTCTCTGTTCCATTCTTGGTATTATTACAGTTCGGGTAATGTCCAACAAATCGGCTGAAACTGCCTTGCACATGGGGCATAACATATCAGCCCTTCTACTGATCGCGGGGGCCTGGTTCCTGACCGACCTTATGGGCATCGACAGGAATATCTGGTTTTCCATTATCGCCGGCGCCCTTGGTGGAATATTGATAGGTCTGGTCACCCAGTATTACACTGCCAAGGCGCCTGTGGTTAAAATCGCCACAGCCGGCAAGACCGGTACCGCTACAGTGATGATCACTGGTCTGGCTGTCGGCATGGAATCGGTAGTGGTTCCTGTCCTTGGAATTGCAGCCATTATCTATTTTTCTACAGAATTCGCCGGATTGTACGGGGTGGGTATTGCAGCTGTTGGCATGCTGGCAACCGTCGGTATGACCATGGCGCTTGATGCATATGGGCCGGTTGCCGATAACGCCGGTGGTATTGCCGAGATGGGCGGACTCGGAGAAGATGTTCGTGCAATTACCGATGGCCTGGATGAAGTCGGCAATACAACTGCTGCTATTGGCAAAGGCTTTGCTATCGGAGCTGCTGCCCTGGCCGCACTCGCCATCATCGCTGCCTTTGTAGAAACCATGTCAGTGAATGACGCATCATTCTCCCTGGAGTTGTCCAATCCGAAAGTACTTGTAGGAATTTTCATCGGTGGCGTACTGCCTTTTCTCATCGCTTCCATCACCATGACGGCAGTCGGTGATGCCGCAATGGAGATGATTGAAGAAATTCGCCGGCAGTTCCGTGAAATCAAAGGACTTATGGAAGGCAATGCTGATCCGGATCATGCGAAATGTATTGAAATTGCCACCAATGCCGCATTAAAGAAAATGATACTGCCGGGTGTTATCGCGGTAGCCATGCCGGCGGTTGTCGGTTTTGGGCTGGGTGCACAGAGTCTCGGAGGCATGCTGGCCGGTGCATTGCTTGGCTGTGTATTACTCGCCTTGATGATGGCCAATGCCGGTGGCGCCTGGGATAACGCCAAGAAATTTATCGAGAAGGGAAATCTCGGAGGTAAGGGTTCCGATGTTCATGCAGCGGCCGTTGTCGGAGACACCGTGGGGGACCCGTTCAAGGATACATCAGGGCCGTCTATGAATATTCTGATCAATGTCATGGCAATCGTCAGTCTGGTGATTGCCCCACTTCTATAATTCAGGACTACTGGCTCATGGGTGGGAAGGCAGGCAGCTTCTTTCTCACCTGCTTGTTCTGCAACCTGACGTAAGCCGGAATCCCGTTATGATATGGCGGTGAATCTTCACCACTGATCAATGGTTCAAGATAGGCACGGCAGGCACCGGTAATGCCATAACCGTCTTTTGATATGTAGGACCGCGGCATACTGCGTTCTACATTGGCTACCCTGGCAAGGGGAACTTCTCCGATTTCCCATTGATAGGGTTTATCATTCAGCCGAACGATAGTAGGCATCACAGCGTTTTTACCCGATGCGGCAAACTCCACCGCTGCTTTACCAACGGCGTAGGCCTGTTCCACATCCGTAGCAGAAGCAACATGCCGGGCGGCACGTTGCAGGTAATCTGCAACTGACCAGTGACACTTGTAACTGTATGCCTGCTTGATCATATCAATCAGTGTCGGTGCTACACCCCCCAGTTGGGTGTGGCCAAAAGCATCCTGGACTCCAGCGTCTGCGACAAATCTTCCGTCTTCATACCGTGTACCTTCTGACGCCACGATGACGCAAAATCCCTCACTGTCTACCGTATCTTTGACCTTGTTGAGAAATCCCTGGCGATCAAAAGGTATCTCTGGAAAAAGAATGATATGGGGGGGCGCATTACGCTGATCCCTGGCCATGCCAGCCGCCGCTGCGATCCATCCTGCATGTCGACCCATCACCTCCAGCAGGAAGACCCTGGTTGAAGACTCTCCACCCGGTGAAGACTCTTTACCGACCGCCATGGACTTCACATCAATACCAGCTTCAAGAGTGGATACCGCAACATATTTCGCTACAGATCCGAATCCGGGACAGTTATCCGTCACCGGCAAATCATTATCCACTGTTTTGGGAATGCCGATACAAATCATCGGATATCCCATATCCACACTGAGCTGCGAGACTTTGTGGGCAGTATCCTGAGAATCGCCGCCTCCATTGTAAAGGAAATAACCTATGTCATGCGCCCTGAATACTTCAACCAGCCTCTGGTACTCAGCGAGATTATTGTCTATTGATTTGAGCTTGTAGCGGCAGGAACCAAATGCTCCGCCGGGTGTATGTCTGAGCCCTGCAACAGCTTGCGGCGATTCGAGTGAAGTATCGATCAATTCCTCACACAACGCGCCGATAATGCCATTGCGTCCGGCAAGCACCTTACCCATTTTTTTAATACTGCGGGCTGTTTCTATAACGCCACAGGCAGTCGCATTGATGACCGAGGTAACCCCTCCCGATTGGGCATAAAATACATTTTCAGTTGCCATTTCTCTTCTCTTGCCTGTGATACACCTAAATACCGTTTACGGTTTCCGCAATAAGCCAATCTACCACGTTACGCAATGCCTGGTCCCTGCTGGCGCCATTTGCCAAGGCATTCTCATAAACCCTGATCTGATTATGAGCACTTGTGCCCTCCCTCAGAATATCCCGTAAACTCTCAATTTCTTCCTGGCAGTCAAGGACCTCTGCATCCTCCCTGACGAAGTCAATCAACTCTTCAAGCAGGTCACTGTAAGGCACTATTTCACCCTTCGCCAGATCAATAAGACCTTCTTCGTATGAATAACGCATTGATCGCCAACGGTTTTCATTAATCAGCAGATTGGCATAGACACGCCACTTCTGATTTCTCTGTCGTGTCCGAAACAGCATCCTTAACAGACACACATTGAGCGCAACCAGACTCACCGCATGTTTTACGTTAGTCGCCACATCGGTGACCCTGTTTTCCAGAGTCGGAAATCTGGCACTGGGACGCAGGTCCCACCAGATCATACTGGCATCCTCGATAATGCCCGCATCAACCAACACAGACACGTGACGTTCGTATTCGGCGTAACTGACAAATTGTTCGGGTAATCCGGAACGCGGTAAATCATTGGCAACCGTTAGTCTATAAGACTTCAGACCGGTGTTTTCACCTTCCCAGAAGGGTGACGAACAGGATAATGCCAAAATATGAGGCAGGAAATAACTCATCTGGTTCATCAGGTCTATACGGAGTTCCCGGTCTTCAATACCTGTGTGAACATGCATGCCACAAATCAGCATCCTGCGTGCCGCAGCCTGCATTTCCCGGGTGAGTGCTGAATATCGATCACGAGCAGTCTGCTTCTGTTCCTGCCACGAGGCAAAGGGATGTGAGGAAACGGCAACAGGTGCAAAACCAAATCGGTCGGCTTCTTCAGCGATAATATTACGCAATCTTTTTACATGATGTCTTGCTTCGCTGACATTGCCACATACCGGTGTTCCGACTTCTATCTGTGCCCGCATCAATTCCGGAGACACCTGCTCGCCACATCGCTGTACACAGGCCTGCATCAACTCCGGGGGCGGGTCTGCAACCAGGTCTCTGCTACCCTGGTCCACCAGCAGGTACTCTTCCTCAACCCCGATAGTGAAGGCCGGTTCAATCAATTTCATGTCAACAAACCCCGCAGAATGGCGCCTGAGTTGTGATTCCAGCATCTCACATGAGGCAGCATCTTTCTCATTAACGAATTTGACGAACTCGGGTAAAGAACCAGAGAATGACCAGTGGCAACAGCCATGGGGCTACGCGTTCAAACGGGTCACCGGGTAAGTGTGCGGCCTGGGACAAGATCGACTCACCGACGGGTCCCGTACCCAGGGAGTAGAACAATACGGTTACGGCGAAGCCGGATAACATTGCAGCCAGAGCAGTGCCCGCTGTTACTGTTCGTCCCAAGACCCGGAAAAGTACGATGGGACCGAACGCGGCGCCGAGGGCGGACCAGGCAAACAATACACGATTGAATATGCTGTCCGGCAGTGTAAGTGCAAGGACAACAGCAAGAGCGGCGACCACCAGCATAGATGTACGCGATGCCATCGCCTCCCTGCCTGGGAAACGACGGTTGACACCCATGTCATGGGCGACGGCGCCGGCGGCAGCGAGCAGCAGTGAGTCTACCGTGGACATCACAGCAGACAAGGTGGCGGCAATGGCAATGCCCGCCAGGATGGCTGGCAGGTAATGGCTGGCTGCGTGGTAGAATAACACTTCCGGGTTACCTATTTCCGGTACGAGAGCACGTCCGGACAGACCCAGCGCTACCATACCTGTAAACACTACAATACCCCAGCCGAAAACGATCGCGTAACCCTGGCGCCGTTCAGCCTCGCCACGAACAGCCATTAACCGGGAAAGCAAGTGCGGTTGACCCAGAGCGCCCAGAGACATGCCGACCAGACCCACCGCAAACCCAAGCAGAATCAGTCCGGCATGACCACCACCAATGTTCAGATACTCCGCCGGCATGGATGTGGAGAGCGTGGCCCATACCTCGGCAGGTCCTCCGGCAGCTATCAGAGCCGCCAACGGCACACCCACCGATACCACCATCATGATCGCAGCCTGAACGGTATCTGTGACTGACACCGCCCAGAATCCTCCCACCAGGGAGTAGAACACAACGATAATCGCTCCGAGTATGATCGCAGACGGGGTTGAGATTGCAAAATTTTCGGTCAACGCATTTCCAGCCGCGTCAAGTTGAGCGGCAACATAAAAGATGAAGCAGAACAACACGAACACGGCAGCTACGAAAGTGGCGATACGCTTCAGGTCACCGCGAGCATCGTGTAGCAGGAAGTCTGTCAGTGTCACTTGTTGATGATCTTTCGATTCCTGGCGTAGTTGGCGGCCGAAATACAGCCATACCACAGCGTACGCCACCCAAACCCCCGGGATCATCCATACTGCACTGATTCCGATTGCGTAGACAAAGCCCGAAAATCCGAGTATCACCCAGGCCGAGGAGGTGCTTGCCGCGTAAGAAAGTCCGGCCACCCAGGGACCAAGACCGCGTCCACCGAGGAAAAAGTCCGCTTCGCTCCGGTTTCTGGATGCTGCCCACAGGCCAATGACAATCATCATCAACTTGTACGCTACCAGGGTAATCAGGATTACCGTTGCCTCATTCATAACTAATTCCACCTGGGGTGCATCACCCCTCTATTCGATTCCTGAAAACACTCAGGAAGCTGATTTTCATCTTACAAGGACCCGATACAGAATTTCTCCAGTGTCTGACCTGCATATTCTGTTCCGGTCACTTATTCTAATACCTGATCACATGTCGATACCGCAGAGTTTCACAAAGTATTTCTTCTGTTCATCAGTCATGGCGTTAAAGTCGGGCACACCCATTACAGTAGTGGGTAAATCTGCAAACTCAGGGGAAGGCGCCTGCAGACTGGCAGCGATATTGTGTAACCCGCCATTTTTGGATAACGCGGCAGATATCTCGGGGAACCATACCCGTTCCGGTCCACCGCCACGCTCCAGGGGATTGGGGCGTCCCACATATTCTTCCAGGGCAGCGTACAGCACCATTTCATCCGCCGTTCGCATTTTTTGGCCCTCACTGTGATAGAGCGCACCTGACTGATTGCAAATAGCAGCCCAGCGGGCAGTGATATTAAAGCCAACAGTATTGCGAACTTCCTCAGGGGCGCCATCACCACCAGTCACCTTGCCTCCTTTGACCAACATATAGTATCCGGAAATTTCCCGCCCGTCAGTCAGCAACCTCTCTGGAGGATGGGTATAGACTTCACTGAATCCCCACTCCATATCAGAGGGTAGATTACCCGCTTGCAGCAATTTAACGCCGCCTTCGGCACATGACTCGCACCATGCCCTGGAGCCGAATTCTCCTACAGGTTTAAGATGAGCTATGGCCGCAAGGGTTTCCGGCCGTACTTCTGGTCTCGATTGTTGGTTCATGGTCTTCCTGAATGAGTTGATTCTCTGCTAAAAATACAGGTTAAACATCAGTACAGCAAACAATCCTGAATTTCACTACCCTGCCAATGTTGTACCACTGTGTCTGGACGCGGAAAAATGTCAGTTGCAATATATGCGTTAACCGGTAATTCTACACGTTTGCAGTGTTCCGAAACTCAATTCCGGTAAATGCAGATGGATTTAAGACTGACACGTTACCAATAACAACATCAGATACTTTCCATGCAGAAAACACCACCAGCGCTTAACAGACGGGAACATCGTGACCTGAATTTCGGTCGGGATTATCTGGATTTTCTGAAGCATCTTGAAGGTCCGACCCTGATTGACATACCCGGAACGGACCATTCGAGATGCCGCGCCATCGTCACCCTGTTACATGGAAATGAACCTTCTGGGCTCAAAGCCGTTGACCAATTACTCAGGCACAATATCATCCCGGTAACGGATCTCACCATCATCATCGCTTCTGTCAACGCAGCCCTTCACCCTCCGGTTCTGTCGCACAGGTTTTTACCCTGGGAAGCTGATATGAACCGTTGCTTCAGTCCCCCCTGTATCACTGATCAGAACAGGCTGGCAGAAGCTATTATCACAGAACTCGATAACAGGAAGCCGGAAGCCGTTGTGGATACACACAATACTTCCGCACACAGCGAGCCATTTGCAGTAAGCCTTGCGGATACGGAATCCATTCGGCAGTTAACGGGGATATTCGCTGACAATCTGGTGGTGATGGATCAAATCCTGGGGACTTTGCTGGAACGCGGGAACATGGATAATCCATGGCTGACAGTTGAATTCGGCGGCATCATGGACCCCCGTGCCGATACACTCGCTTTTGAAACTCTTGTTTCGTTCATCACGGCACAGGAGCTTTTTGATCAACCGTCCAAACCCATGCAGACTCTATATCACCCTTTGCGCCTGGAGATTGTGGAAGATGCCAGAATTCATTATTCAAGCAGTGTCATCCACAACAGCCATATCACCATGTTCAACACCATCGATCAACTTAATTTTCAGCGGATTGAAGCCGGAACTCCACTGGGCTGGCTCTCTCCGGATGGCCTGGAATGGTTCAGGATCAGAGGCGGTAATAAAGAAAAAGTAGAGAATTACTTCTGTAATAACAATGGCTTCCTGACCACTTTAAAGCCATTAACTTTGTTTATGTCAACAACTGATCCCTATATTGCCCAAAAAGACTGCCTTCTTTATTTCACGCCGTAACTCTGGGTATATTTTTTCGCACAAGACCTTGAATCCACTTTATATGGCCTTAGAAAGTGTCCCGTAAGCTATTCAACAAGGAGAAAAAAATGTATCAGTTATTAACACCATTCAATGTTTTGAATGAATTTAATCGTGGATTTGGCCGTTTATATAATGAACGACCTCTGGACAGGCAAGAAACGGATGTCACAGACTGGGTACCGCAAGTGGATATCAAGGAGAACGATAGTGGTTACAGCGTGCTTGCCGATATCCCCGGCATCAATCCGTCTGATGTAGAGATTACGCTGCACAATAATGTGCTGACCATCAGGGGTGAACGCAACGAGGTATCTGAATCCAATGAATTCAGACACAGGGAACGTACATACGGATCCTTTGTGCGACAATTCAATCTTCCGGATTCAGTCGATGAAGACGGTGTGAAAGCTCAGGCAAACAACGGTGTCATTGAAATTTCTGTTCCCCGGATACCGGAATCAAGACCAAGAGCTATCACAGTTGAGGGAATTTGATCTCAACTGCAGATGTCACGCAATCTCAATCCCGCGAGTGTGGGTATTTCATTCGCGGGACCGGGACCCATCCTTTTCCCGCTGTGAAGGTCGTCATACCCGGGTCTGATCATTCAATCGAATGACCTCCTTCAGACCAGTGAGAATCAGGTCTGACAAGACAATGTCAAAGAGTTTCTCCCTGTTGAACAGCTGTGCAAAACCGCCTGTTCCTATTACGACGGGAGGCTCATCGGCAAATTCCTCTTTCGTAATTTTACTGACCATCTCACGAACCATGCCGACATTCGACCAGTACAACCCGGATTGAATACTCTCGATGGTTGACCTGCCAATGGCGTTTTTTGGTGGTACGATCTCTACCGACGGTAGCTGGGCAGTCCTCTCTTCAAGCGCTTCCATGGAAAGATTAATCCCTGGAATGATGCAACCCCCCAGAAATTCACGTTTGCGGGTGATGGCGCAGATCGTGGTCGCCGTACCGAAATCAGCCACGATAACGTTACGATCCGGATAAAGTTTCACAGCACCTACCGCGTCGGCAATCCTGTCTGCGCCGACTTCCTTTGGATCTCTGTACAGAATTCTGAGTCCGGTTTTAACACCGGGTCTTAATACCAGCGGCTCAACAGAGAAATATTTCTGACAGGTCGCCCTGAGTGAATACAGCAGGTCCGGCACCACACAGCAAATTGCCACCCGATTGATATGCCGGGGATCAATATCGTTCTCTCGCAACACCGTCCGAAAGAATACTCCAAGTTCATCTGAAGAACTTCTCAGTTGAGAAGTCCTTCTGAACTGTAACTTCAAATCATCATCAACGAATACACCACCGAATATCTGGGTGTTACCAACATCAAGACAAAGAATCATCGGAATACCTGCTTAAAAAAGCCGTCAGCCTGCCGGATGACAGCTGTCACGGCAATGGTACATTATCGATCAAACGCACCACCGGGTTCTCTCCGACTTTGGCAGCAGCAAATCGACGACCGTACCGGCTTTGTACATAATCCACATCGAATCCGGCTATCTCCAGCCGCCTGGCAATCTCATCATCCGTAATGTTTCCTGTAATAAGATTGTGTATCAGCGGCGCCTTCTCCCGTGCACAGGCATCCAGGTTGAGGTTTCTTGAACTCAGCGCCAAACCATCCGACTCGCGCACGATCTCGCAGGGAACAATTTCAACGTCAAGGAAAAACGTCCGTGCCATGTCTTTTATGAGCTGGTACTGTTGAAAGTCCTTTTCTCCAAAGTAAGCCCTAGCGGGCCTGACGATATTAAGCAGTTTCATGACCACAGTTAAAACGCCGGTAAAGTGGCCATCACGATGTGCACCGCACAATTCACGACTGAATTCCGATTCGCTCACCTGATAGCGGAAGCCATCCGGATAAATCTGTTCAAAAGTTGGCATCAACAATACATCAACACCCAAATCCTCCAGAATGGCCTTGTCCTCTGCCAGAGTATTGGGATACACAGCAAGATCCCTCTGATTATCAAACTGTGTGGGATTGACATAAATGCTGACAACAGTGATGTTACTTTCAGCGACACTTCGTCTGATCAGGGATTCGTGGCCCTTGTGCAGAGCACCCATGGTAGGTACGAAACCCACATCAACTGCCGGGCGATCTTTGATATACCCGGCAACTGAATCGACAATCTTCATCCGTAGGTTTCCTGCAGTGCCGGAAATGCCTGTTGCGTAACATCATCATGGAACCCGCCAACAGCCCTGCTGACCAGCTGATTTACATTGGCATATCGACGCAGAAATTTTGGTGAGAAATCAGGGTCAGCCCCAATCAGGTCATGCAGGACCAGCACCTGGCCATCCGTCAGAGGACCTGCGCCGATCCCTATGGTGGGTACCCCTATAGCCCTGGAGACACAATCACCCAATTTGTTGGGTATGCATTCAAGAACTATGGCAAAACAACCTGCCTGCTCCAGTTTCTTCGCGTCATCAATGAGCTTCAGTGCATCACCTTCGCGTCTGCCCTGTACCTTGTGCCCACCAAGGTTATGAATGGACTGAGGCGTAAGTCCAATGTGCCCCATCACCGGGACACCGGCTTCAACGATGTGGGCAATCAATTCCGCCTGATGCCCGGCGCCTTCTATCTTGACTGCGGAAGCGCCTGCCTGCATCAGTTCCTGCACGGCATCCATGCCCTTCTCAATGCCTTTGCTGCAGGACAGGAACGGCATATCGGCAATGACGAATTTGTCCTTTGCACCACGTACTACAGCTGCAGTATGCAGCTTCATCATCTCCAGTGTTGCGTGTACAGTTGATTCAAAACCGTGCATCACCACTGCCAGTGAGTCCCCCACCAGAAGACAATCTATATCAGTCTGGTTGAGGATTTTTGCACTCCAGAAATCGTAACAGGTCACCATCGAAATTTTGCAATTCTGTAGTTTGCGCCTGCGAAATGTCTGCACGTTGATCATGTGATCACCTCGTATTGAGGAACATGATCCAGCATCAGAAAGGGTAAGTCCGTAAAACCGGCTTCGGTACCTGTCCGGGGGATCAAGTCCTGCATAAGTCAAAAATAGTCAAGTTTCCAAATCCGTCACCTTCGATCGCTGAGACCGATAGATGCGGATTGAAGAGCATAATTAGTTTGGGATTATGAGTCAACTTGAAGGTGAACTTGCCGTCCCTGCTACAGAATTACACGACGCATATCTGACATAACAGCCGCCAGAAAACGCAGCATTCTGACGGCTTCTGCACCATCAATCGCTCGATGGTCGTAGGACAATGCCAGTGGCAGGATTGTCCGTGGTACAAAGGATTCGCCGTTAAAAACAGGTGAGACTCTGGCTTTGGATACTCCGAGAATGGCAACTTCCGGAGCATTGATAATCGGGGTGAACGCGGTGCCGCCTATACCCCCGAGACTTGATATCGTAAATGTAGCACCTTGCATGGCATCAAAGGGGAGCTTTCTGTCCCTGGCTTGAGATGCAAGATCTGCGCTGTCCTTAGCCAGTTGAATTACACCTTTTTTATCTGCCTCCCTGAGTACTGGTACAACCAATCCCTCTTCGGTCTCAACGGCAATGCCAATGTTGAAATATTTCTTCAATATCAGGTGTTTAAAATCTGGCTGAATCGAGGCATTGAATTGTGGAAATTTTTGCAACGCCACCACACTTGCCTTGATCAGAAATGCCAGCGGGGTGAGCTTTACGCCCTCTTCTGCCAGTTCCGAACTCTGCCGTTTTCTGAATTCCTCCAGGTCTGTGATGTCCGCTTCATCAAACTGGGTAACGTGCGGTATGTTTAACCAACTGCGATGGAGATTCCTGGCACTGACCTGACGAATCTTGGGCAGTGCCTTGAGTTCGATCTCTCCGAACCTGCTGAAATCTACCTCGGGTATGGTTGGCAGTGCCTGATCGGATGAGTTGTTCAGGCGATCTGCAACGTAATTCTGGATATCTTCCTTGAGAATCCTTCCCTGATGCCCTGTACCTTTTACAGAATGTAACTGCACGCCGTATTCCCTTGCCTGTTTCCTCACTGCAGGTCCGGCATGAACCTGGGGAATCCCGTTGTCTTTAAGGCTTGTGGCGGTAACACCACTATCGGATGACTCTGCCCTGATCTTTGAAGGTGGCTCTGCAGCAATCTCTAACGCTGGCTCAGACTCTTGCTCATTTTCATTCTCATTTTCTTTCTCTGACTCTGGCGCCGGCTCTGGTATTGGCTCAGACTCAGATGCTGGCTGTGGCTCATTCCCTGTCTCTGGCTCCGGCTCCAGTTCAAGAAGAAGATCACCTTCATCCACATTGTCTCCGACCGACACATGGACCTGGGCAACTGTACCTCTCGTGGGAGAAGGAATTTCCATACTGGCCTTGTCTGATTCAAGGACAACCAGCGATGCGTCAGCTTCCACGGTCTCACCCTGCGAAACGAGGATCTCAATGACCTCAACGTCATTCGCTTCACCAATATCCGGTATTAATACCTGTACAGTCACGATATCCTCTAAACAGTAACCGGATCCGGTTTTTCCGGATCGATACCAAATCTGGTCATTGCCTTTTTGACAATGCTCAAATCCACCATGTTTTCCTGAGCCAGCGCATTCAATGCAGCAACCGTGATGAAATGACGATCCACTTCAAAGAAGTAACGAAGTCTCTCCCGGGTGTCACTTCGACCAAATCCATCGGTACCCAGCACCGTGTAATGGCGCCCGACAAACTCCCTGATCTGGTCGCCATAATTCTTCATATAGTCGGTAGCCGCGATAACGGGACCACGTGTTTCAGCCAGACATTTTTCCACATAACTGGTTCTTGGCGGTTCATCCGGGTGCAGCATATTCCAGCGTGCGGTGGCTAAGCCATCGCGATTCAGTTCATTAAAACTGGTTACACTCCAGATATCAGCGGTAACGTCAAACTCTTCCCTGAGCAAATCAGCAGCAGCGATGACCTCACGCAGAATGGTTCCAGAACCCAGCAACTGTACTGCCAGAGGTGATGAATTATCCGTGTTTTTGCGGAGTTGGTACATACCTTTGACAATACCTTCCTCACAGTCATCCGGCATAGCCGGTTGAATGTAGTTTTCATTCATCACGGTGATATAGAAATAGCAGGGACGTTTCTGCACAAACATGACGTCAAGACCATGGTGAATAATGACGGCCAGTTCATAGGCATAGGCAGGATCATAGGAAACACAATTGGGCACAGTCGAAGCCAATATATGGCTGTGGCCATCCTGATGCTGCAGTCCTTCACCATTCAGGGTTGTCCTTCCTGATGTACCACCCATCAGAAACCCCCTGGCCTGAAGATCACCCGCCGCCCAGCATAGATCTCCTACACGCTGAAATCCAAACATGGAATAAAAGATGTAAAACGGAATCAACGCTACACCATTGTTACTGCAGGAAGTAGCCGCGGCAAGCCAGGCGGCAAAAGCCCCTCCTTCGTTAATACCTTCCTCCATGACCTGGCCATGCTTGTCTTCCCGGTAATACATGATCTGATTACTGTCAGTGGGCTCATACAATTGACCTGTGGATGAGTAAATCCCCAACTGCCTGAACATACCTTCCATACCAAAAGTCCTGGCTTCGTCCGGTACGATGGGTACCACCTGATCGCCGATGTTCTTATCTTTTACCAGATTGGACAGCAGGCGGACAAATGCCATGGTGGTTGAAGATTCCCGTTTACCTGATCCCTTGAGAATATTATTAAAACTCTTCAGAGGCGGGATTTTCAGTGTCTTGAATATCTGGTTACGACTGGGTATCTCGCCACCTAAAGCTGCTCGACATTCCCGGAGATAACGAATCTCCATACTGTCTTCCGAAGGCCGATAATAGGGTACCTTCTCCAGTTCAGAATCCGGTATCGGGATATCAAATCTGTCCCGAAAAACCCGCAATGCTTCAAGATCGAGTTTTTTTACTGAATGAGTATAATTCTGACCTTCACCCGCCGGTCCAAGCCCATATCCCTTGACGGTTTTGGCGAGAATGACCGTGGGCTGTCCCTGGTGTTTGACTGCGGCGTCATATGCGGCATATACCTTGTAGGGATCATGTCCACCACGATTGAGTCTGAAGATGTCATTATCTGAAAGGTGTTCAACCATTTTCAGTAATTCCGGATATTTGCCAAAGAAATGCTGCCTGGTATAACCACCACTTCTACTCTTGTAATTCTGGTAGTCACCATCCACTGCTTCGTCCATTCTCTGTTGCAGCAGACCTTGACTGTCTTTCTCAAACAATTGATCCCATTGCCTCCCCCAGACAACCTTGATAACGTTCCAGCCAGCACCGCAGAAAACACCTTCCAGTTCCTGGATGATCTTGCCGTTGCCTCTGACAGGGCCATCGAGCCTCTGGAGGTTACAGTTAACAACAAAGATCAGGTTATCCAGATTTTCTCGTCCGGCGAGGGCAATGGCGCCCAGCGATTCCGGTTCATCCATTTCTCCATCACCGATGAAGCACCAGACTTTACGGTTGCCCGGGTCCGTCAATCCGCGATAACCGAGATATTTCATGATGTGCGCCTGGTAGATTGCCTGTAGAGGACCCAGGCCCATGGATACTGTTGGAAACTGCCAATAGTCGGGCATCAACCAGGGATGTGGATAGGACGATAATCCGTCGCCGTCGATTTCCTGACGAAATTTGTCCAACTGCGCTTCGCTGAGTCTCCCTTCAAGATAGGAACGGGCATAAATTCCTGGTGAACTGTGCCCCTGAATGTAGATGAGATCACCCGGTTGCTCATTGATACTGCCTCTAAAAAAATAATTGAATCCGATGTCGTAGAGTGTCGCGCTGGATTGAAACGTGGAAATGTGGCCACCCAGAGTGCCATCCTTCAGATTTGCCCGCATCACCATTGCCATTGCATTCCAGCGAATCAGTGAACGGATTTGCCGCTCCATGAACAGGTCTCCTGGCATTCTGGCTTCTTCCTTGACGGGAATTGTATTGCGGTATGGTGTATTTATGGCATAGGGAAGCCGGACACCGGTCTCCGTCATCGTCAGTGACAATTGCTTCAACAGGTATTGGGCCCTTTCCGGGCCTTCAGTTCTGAGAACAGATTGCATTGCCTGGACCCACTCCTCTGTTTCTACCGGGTCCTTATCTACGATTTTATGGTCAGCCACGGCATTACCTCCTCAATCTTCATGGTGCTGTTCGATTCGCACCAATCGACAAAGTTCACTGATACCCTGAACCATCCGCAGACTCGGGCGTGATATCAACGCCGGGTTGATCAACCTGATTCTGTCCTCGTATCCTTCAAATTCTGACCACTTTTCAACCCACGGTGACTCAGTCCCCTTTGCAGGTTGGGAAATAACGATTACATCAGGATTGGCTGCCAGAACGCTTTCTCTGGAGACAATGGGAACGGGTATTTCTGAAGAACCATAGACATTGCGGACACCGCAAACAGATATTGCCTGCCCTATGAGATGATCGTCATTGACCGTATAGAGGTTATGATCCGATATCTGAAAAAACACTTTCCTGTCAGTATCCACATTCCCCGCCCTGAGCATCGCCAACTGCTGTAAAAAATGCTTTTCAAGAATTCTGCCTGTTTCTTCTTGTCCCACCAGCTGTGACAGTCTATAGGCGGACCCCGCTATGCTCTCAAGGTCATAGGCCTCATTAAGGTAAACGGCAATTCCCAGGTGTCGGAGCTTTTCAACAACACTGCTGGTACCCCCCGTGCGCCATGCCACCACCAGATCCGGCTGCAGGGCAACTATGGATTCGATATTGATGGTGAAAGCATCCCCCAGTACAGGTATTTCCTTTGCAGCCTCGGGAAAGTCGGAAAAGCGAACAGTACCGACGATACGGGATCCTGCGCCAATGCTGAACAACAATTCAGTTAAATGCGGCGCCAGAGAAACTATTCTTTGAGCCGGGGCATCCAGCACTACACTGGTGTTGGTATCGTCTAAAACCTGGATACTGCTCTGGGCATGAATAAGAACCGGCAAGCATAACAGATACAAACCCAGACAACTTCCAGAGACGATTTTTTTAAAGCCGGTTTCTACACACATCACCATCCCAGGATTGTTAACAATGCAGCAAACGCCACCCAACCCCAAATGCTGGCTTCCAGCAACCATTGGAGTTCAGTGAGCTCCTCGTCAATATCCTCATTCTGTCCAACCTGCAAAGATCCCCTGACAACTTCACTCAGGGTCGTTGCAACGGGGCTTCCGGTGTCTGTAACAGATGCCGCCAGGGCAGCAATACCATGGCGAAAACCTCCAAGCAAGGCAAAAACAAACCCTGATATGCGTGCCGGGATCCACTCCATCCAGTACAGGATTTGTTCCAGTATTTCCTCGTTCTCATCGTCCTGGGCAGGATGACGTTCTGTATACTGTTCTGTGAAGGCGTACAGTAACGCTCCCGCCGGACCGAGTAACAGGAACCAGAAAACCGCAGGAGCGAAGCTCTGAAATGCGGCATAGGTCACATCCGTGCAGAATTCATCATGCTTCTGATTGGCATCTTCACCGGATTGTGACCCTGAACTGACTGACTGACGATATTCGTCAAAAATACCATCGAAATCGATGCATTCAATGGCATACAGAACAATCACAACAGACAGGACCAGATATACCAGACCCAGGATCCAGTCGGCTGTTACTATCGACACCCAGAACAGAATCAGAGAGGGCACTATAACAGCGCATACATAACGCATTTTCCGTTCGCTGACCATACCCTCAATCCACTGAAACCAGCCGTCAACCGTTACAACGTCACGGACCGGATTTCCACCCCACCAATTCTTGTAAATGAGCAATATGACAATGACGGTAATAAACTTCATTCAACTACCATTAGTTATTGAGAACAATATTTTACCCTTAATGAACTATTTATTCAGCGAAGTCGAAGTGATCCTGCTCAGGGCTCTTTATGGCAAACCCGCTGAGGGCTCTTTATTGCAAACCCGCTGAGCCAAACTAACTCTACTCCAGTCAAAGGCGCTGCCAGGATCGGTCTTCCTGTTCGGAGCAATATCCGAGTGACCAACAATATCGCGAATATCATAAGACTCACAGAGCAGATGGCAAACTTTTGACAGAGATTTGTACTGGGCTTCCTCAAAAGGATTTCTATCGGTGCCTTCCAGTTCAATACCAATTGAATAGTCGTTGCAGTTTTCTCTTCCACCATAACTCGATTCTCCCGCATGCCAGGCTCTGTCAGAAAATGGTACGAACTGCAGAATCGAACCATCCCGGCGAATAAACAGGTGACTGGATACTCTCAAATCCATCAGATCCCTGAATTCATTATGTGCAGAACAATCCAGTGTATTGCAGAACAACTGCTGTACAAAAGTGTTGCCGTATTGACCTTCCGGAAGGCTGATACAGTGTATGACAATCAGGCTGATTTCAGAATCGGGTCTGTCATCTTTGTTATTACTGACAAACTGCATGGCCTCCGATAAATAGCCGTCCACTATCTGCAAGTCGATTCCTTCTCCTTTCTGGCAGGACTGTTAATCATGTACTACAATCCAATAAACGACAACGATTTGGCAAAAGTTGTTTGAAGACGAGTTGGGGAATACCTTTGGCAACTGACTACCTGCGTGACATTAATACCACAGTCGCACTCGCTCTTTCTGAAGATATCGGTTCCGGTGATATTACCGCCGGTCTCATTGACTCGTCACAGGTCTCTGATGCTGAAGTACTGACCCGTGAGCAGGCTGTGATCTGCGGGCAGGACTGGGTGAATGAAGTATTCTCACAGATTGACCCAACCACGGTATTGAAATGGATGATCCAGGACGGAGATCAAGTCCCTGCCGATACAGTGCTGTGCCGCATACACGGTAAAACACAAAGCCTGCTGACTGCTGAACGAACAGCACTTAACTTTCTGCAAACCCTGTCTGCTACGGCAACCCGTACAAACCGTCTGGTGCAACTGGTGAGTCACACGGATGTGAACTTGCTCGATACCCGAAAGACCCTTCCCGGACTCAGACTTGCACAAAAGTACGCCGTTATGACCGGAGGTGGTCAAAATCATAGAATTGGCCTGTTCGACGCTTTCCTGATCAAGGAAAACCATATTGCTGCAAGTGGTTCGATTGAGAATGCGGTCAGAAAAGCGCGGCGGCTGTCTCCCGGGACAATGCTGGAAGTGGAAGTGGAAAGTCTTGACGAATTAAGACTTTCCCTGAAATCCAGTCCAGACCGGATTTTGCTGGACAACTTCAGTTTGGAGGATATCAGGCAAGCCGTCATCGAAGCCGGTCAATCCGTTGAACTGGAAGCATCCGGTGACATAGAGAGTGACCGGGATCTCATTGCAATTGCAGAAACCGGCGTGGACTATATTTCCATAGGCGCCTTGACCAAACATTGCCGGGGCATTGATCTGTCGATGCTGTTTATTTGAACCGCTCTGACTATTTTAACCTGACTAGGTCGTCGGGATTCGTTGTTGCCGTGCGGAGGACCTGAAGATGCCACTTTTTCCTGGATAATCAGCTGAAGTGAGATGCCCGCTCAATATTTTTGGGTAATTTCGACCTGCTGACACTCTTTCGGGGATTCATTTTTATTGTTAATCTTTGTCCAAAGAATAAATAGTGGTTGGGTTTGTTTTCACTATTCGCAGGATAATTTTATGGATGTAAACGAAGAGGTTACCCGGTATTTTCCAGCAGCCCAGATCGATGCGATCCCTGACGATCTATCGAAACCGCGCCACATTCTTAATACGGTTAGCGCGCAGCAGCGAAGGGAGAATCGGGAACGGTGCGTCGTGGCAACTGAAATCTGGAATGCCGCTGACTCAGATGTCGGTCGTCGCGCGATCCTTGATGCATACAAGGCTCGTGAAGATGCTAATCAGGGCGCCATAGGTATTTTGGAAATGTTTTTGGGAGGGTCTTTTAATCGGCTTCCACTGACCGAGATCGAATATGCGATGGACCAGCTTGGCCTCAATGATGAGGACAATGGTGTTCTTTCTGATGCTGAAAAGGAAGCACTTGATCGCGACGGTTACGTTAATCTCGGGCCTCTTCTCGATGCCGGTCAGCTGCATGCAATGCGCGATCGTTACGATGCGGCCATAGAGGAGCAAGGCGCCAATGCGGAGAATAAAGAGAAACAGGGGATTGGTCGCGTCGTAGATACCGTGGTCAAACCCATGAATCGTGATGGACTCCTGGATCCTGTCTTCATGCACCCAAGGCTGCTCGCAGTCGTCAGGTATGTCTTGGGTGTCCACCTGAAATACATCGGCTCCAACTATCATTGCACAATGCCTGGTTACGGCCACCAGGGTATCCATGCGGATTTTATTTGGGGTGTAAGGGGGGAACCCCAGGTTGTCAATGCCGTGTGGATGATTGACGAGTTTACAGAGGAAAATGGCGCAACTCGCGTGGTGCCGGGTTCACATCGATCAGGTCTGCACCCAACGGCAGATATCGTGAATGGTGCACCAAGGGATCTCAACGCACCCGTCGACGGTGAAGTCAAGATCACTGGCAGCGCTGGATCGTGTATCGTTTACAACGCGCATTTATGGCATGGCGGCACGCAGAACTGCACCAACAAGCTGCGTCGCGCGCAACATGCGTTCTTCTCGCGCTCCCATCGCCCTTCATCGACCGATGTGCCTGCGGTCATCGACAAAGCGTTATACGAACGCCTCGGCAGAGTGGAGCGCGCGGTTCTTGATATTGAGTAGCCAGCACTGTTAACCGCAGAAACAAGATTTCGATAAGATCTAATGGTGCCGGAAAGTGGACTCGAACCACCGACCAATTACTTACGAAGCAACTGCTCTGCCAACTGAGCTATTCCGGCAAACAGGAATGCGATTATAAACGATCCTGTCAGGCAGGCCACCCGGTCAGGGAAAAGTTCTTTCCACGGGATCAACTTCTTCCGGGTGAGTGCCCATAATAGTGAATCCACTACCCCTGGCACACTCGGGAGGCGATTCACCATCGATATCGCATACAACGACAAAGGTTATCATGCTGGAACCGGTGTCCGGTCGCCAACCCAGAGCCGCCGCCAGACCCGTATCGGGCGCCGCGGGATCATACTTTCCCGAAACGTATTCGCCCCTGTCCATTCGACGTTCCTCCTGGAAAAGGTAAATTGATTGCATGGTATCTTTGATAACACTTATCCGGGCGGTTTTGATGTAGTCGTTATAGGCTGGTACTGCGACCACGGTTATGATCCCCAGAACCGCGATTACAACCATGAGTTCAATTAATGTTATACCGCTGTTTCCGGAAGTCACGATCCACCTTTGAATCTGCCTGGATCGGCCACAGGATTCGCTGTCATCATACGGACAACCAGAACTACACCTCGGAGGCAGCACTGATGGTTTTGCTTTCTTCGGTCAGGTCCTCATAGGCAGGTCTGGTTATCGTGACTTCCTCATCATCACCCACGACCACCACTACGCCGTTTACAGCATCGGCGGTTTCTTGATAGGCGTTTCCACCACCCGGCGCCAGATTGCCGCCCGGATTGAAAATCGCAATCCAGCCTGCCGTGTCTACAGGCAAATTACCTGTCAAGCCGAGGGCTTTTTGCGAACTGCCCTTGACGAAGGTTGAACGTGCGAGTCGAACGGCTTCTTCATAATGCGCACTGACCTTGGCCATATTCGCAGTCTTGACATAATCCGTATAGGCAGGAATGGCAAATGCAGCGAGGATGGCGATAATCGCAACAACCATCATCAACTCGATCAGGGTAAAACCCTGCTTGTATTTCATTTTCATGGCACTCTCCATTCAATGACTCATTCTCGATACATACTGAACACAATTTTTTCACAGGATGTCAAACTGATGACAGCAGTAATATCTGACACTTTGTTAAGACATTGTCCATGCTGACCAGTCCTTTATCGCTATCGACACTCTTCGAGACGGCACGTAAGCTTTCTGGATCATTTCCCGGCTTATGGGATACTGCTTCAGGACAGGTATGGCTGCAATCCCGAATCAATTAAACGGACTGGCTCGCAGACTGGTTAAAGACGGGTTTATCAGTAATACTGCTGCCCGGAACGCCACCGAAACAGCCTTTAAAAACCAGGTTTCCGTTATCAAATACCTGGTAGACAATGAACTCGTCAATGCTGCAACCATTGCCAATGTCGCAGCAGATGAATACAGCACACCTTTACTGGATATAGACTCAGTCGACCTGGAATTCATTCCCAGGACCATGGTTGACAAAGCGTTGATTCGCAAGCATCACGCACTTCCGGTCTTCCACAGAGGCAACCGACTGTTTGTTGCCATTTCAGACCCCACCAATCGACAGGCACTTCAGGACATTCAATTCCAAACCGCTGTCAATGTCGAGGAAGTACTCGTACAGGAAGACAAACTGGACAGCCTCATAGACTCTTTTCTGGAGTCCCAGGAAGGGTCTGGACTGGGTGATCTGGGTGAAGAGGATGTAGAACTGAGCCTGGAAGCTGTTGATGAGGAAGGCGGGGGTCCTGAAGACGAAGACACCGCCAGTATTGCAGACGACACACCGGTAGTACGGTATATCAACAAGATGCTGATGGACGCCATCAGGGGTGGTTCCTCGGATCTTCACTTTGAACCGTTCGAGAAGACCTACAGGGTCAGATTCCGAACCGATGGTATTCTTCATGAGGTATCCAATCCACCTGTCAATCTTGGCCCCAAAATCGCGTCCCGTCTCAAGGTCATGTCCCGTATGGATATTTCCGAGAAACGAATACCCCAGGACGGCCGAATCAAACTGAAACTCTCAAGGTCCAGGTCCATAGACTTTCGGGTCAATACACTACCCGTACTGTTTGGCGAAAAACTCTGCCTGCGCATTCTTGACCCCGGCAGTGCCAGAATGGGTATTGATGCCCTGGGTTACGAGGATGATCAGAAAGCACTGTATCTGGATGCCCTGCACAGACCCCAGGGCATGATTCTGGTCACTGGTCCTACCGGAAGTGGTAAAACCGTCTCTCTGTATACCGGTCTGAACATTCTCAATACATCGGAACGCAATATTTCCACTGTTGAAGATCCGATTGAAATCAACCTGGAAGGTATTAATCAATGTCCGGTCAACCATAAGACAGGCCTCGGCTTCAGCGAAGCATTACGGTCATTTCTAAGGCAAGACCCCGATATCGTCATGGTCGGAGAAATACGGGATCTGGAAACGGCCAATATTGCGGTCAGAGCAGCCCAGACTGGCCATATGGTGTTGTCCACACTCCATACCAACAATGCTCCTGAAACCATTACCCGATTGCGTAATATGGGTGTAGCGGCATTCAATCTTGCTACGTCAATCAACCTCATAGTGGCGCAACGGCTGGCCAGACGGTTGTGCGATTGCAAGATGAGACTCGATATCCCAGGCAGTACATTGTTAGAAAGGGGATTTTCAGAAAAGGATATAGATGAAGGACTGGAGGTATACGGGCCCGCAGGTTGTCAAAAATGCTCTGGTGGCTATCGGGGACGAATCGGTATCTATGAGGTTGTCAGGATAACTGATGAGATCGCAAGAATTATGATGGAGGATGGCAACTCTCTGGAAATTGCGGAAGTCTGCAAGCGTGAAGGTTTCAACAATATCTTCCAGTCAGCACTGTTGAAGGTTAAAAAGGGTTTGACCAGTTTAGAGGAAGTAGACCGCGTCACCAGCGGTCATTAGAGAAAGTCAGGACAATCAATGGCGTTACAGCAGAGAAACAACCCGGCGAGGGCAACCGGCAATAATGGTATATTCAGTCTTGCTATAATGTCTGAAAAGATTAATCCCGTCGATATTGCTCTATTTACCCGGCAACTTGCCACCATGATGGAAGCCGGCGTTCCGCTGGTGCAGTCATTTGAGATCGTTGCGGATGGCATGGATAACCAAACACTGCAAGACATGATTTTAAAACTTAAGGACGAAGTATCGGCCGGGAATTCATTCGCCGCCGCTGTCAGGACACAACCCCGATACTTTGATGATTTATTCTGTAATCTGATAGCCGCAGGAGAGCAGTCCGGTACACTGGAGACCATGCTGGACCAGTTGGCAACACACAAGGAAAAGACCGAAGCGCTGAGAGCAAAAATCAAAAGTGCAATGCATTACCCCATCGCCGTACTGGGTGTAGCTACCGTGGTTTCCGGGATCCTGCTGGTCAAGGTCGTACCACAGTTCGAATCGATCTTCGCAGGATTCGGTGCGGAACTACCCGAATTCACCCGTCTGGTTGTTGCCATGTCACGCTGGATGCAGACATGGTGGCTTGCTGTCATCATTGGCCTCGGCACTGTATTTCTCATCTATCGTGAAGCATACAAGCGGTCCCCGTCCGTACGACACAGACGTGAAAGACTGGTGCTGAAACTTCCGGTACTCGGTAACATCCTCAACAAATCCTGTATAGCCAGATTTTCAAGAACACTTGCCACGACATTTGCCGCCGGTGTTCCCCTGGTGGATGCTCTTGACACGGTATCCGGTTCAGCCGGAAATATCGTATACAGGGAAGCTATCCTCCAGGTCAGGGAAAATGTGTCAGGCGGCAGTCAACTCCATGCATCAATGAAGCAGGCAAATGTATTCCCCAACATGGTCGTGCAAATGGTCGCGGTCGGTGAAGAATCCGGCACCCTGGACCGTATGCTTGACAAGGCGGCTTCCTACTATGAGGATATGGTCGACACCCTTGTTGGAGGTCTGACCAGCCTTATGGAGCCGATGATCATGGTCATTCTCGGCGTCGTTATCGGTGGCCTCATCATTGCCATGTATCTGCCTGTTTTTTCCATGGGCGATGCCCTCAGCGGCGGAATCTGAAGATGACTGAATTGTTACAGTGGCAGTTCCCCTTACTGATTTTATTATGCTCTCTGATGATCGGTTTGATTATTGGCAGTTTCCTCAATGTTGTCATTTATCGACTACCGATTATGCTGGAACAGGAATGGTCAGGTCAGGCACGAAAAATTCTGAACCTTGGGGAACAGGGTGTCACCGATCAATCGACCTTCAATCTGATGTTCCCGGGGTCTCACTGTCCTGTCTGTAAAACCAACATTACACCCTGGCAGAACATACCTGTTATCAGTTACTTCCTGCTGCGCCGCAAGTGTGCCAACTGTGGAATTTCGATTCCGGCAAGATATCCCGTTATTGAACTTGCTACAGGTCTGCTGACGGTAGTTGTTATCCTTGTTCTGGGGCTTAATGTTGCCGGCATTGCCGGCTGCTTTCTCACCTGGGTTCTGATTACCCTGGCCGTTATCGATCATGACACTCAATTATTACCGGATGAGATTACTGTACCGATTCTATGGCTCGGTCTTTCGCTGAATCTGTTCACTACTTTCGTCGATTTTAAGAGTGCCTTCATTGGCGCATGTGCCGGTTATCTGACACTCTGGATCGTTTACAGGATTTTTAAATTAATAACCGGGAAAGAGGGTATGGGCTACGGCGATTTCAAACTGCTGGCACTGCTTGGCGCCTGGCTTGGTTGGCAGTTGTTGCCGCTCATCATTCTCCTGTCTTCCTTCCTGGGAATTGCCATCGCGGGTATACTGATTGCCCTGGGACGAGACCGGTCCGAACCGATTTCCTTTGGACCCTGCCTCGCCATAGCCGGTTGGGTAGCGTTACTCTGGGGCAACAGGATCGTACTCTGGTTTTCGGATATGACAGCAGGATCAGGATGATGTGCTGGTTAATAATGGTAATCTTGAGCAATTGATGTTCGAAGTGGGTAAACTTCATCGTCAATATCTATCATTATCAAAGATCCCTTTTCAGGAAAATAATCAGGTGAATACCCAATGACAGATACTGTGGTGCAATGTCCAACCTGCGAGAAAACTGTTGTATGGCGACCATCCAGCAGCTACAGACCTTTCTGTTCCGAATTGTGTCGACTCATCGACCTGGGAGAGTGGGCCAATGGAAACCGGTACATCCCCTCGGACCCTGAATACGATGATTCTTCAGCTACGGACCAGGACCAGGGCTAACCCACCTCCCCTGTCCTGAATTATGCGAATCAGGTTCTGTATTCAGCATTGATCCTGATGTATTCATAGGAAAGATCGCTGGTCCAGACTGTTTCAGTACAATCACCTGAACCAAGGTCTACGCGAATAGTAATTTCATCCTCCGCCATCACAGCAGCACCCTCCTGCTCTCGATAATCAGGATCTTTTCCACCGTTTTGCATCAGCCTGACGTCACCGAGATAGACATTTATTTTTGTGGGATCTACAGAAACCCCGGCCTTGCCAATTGCCATCACTACCCGACCCCAGTTGGCGTCACCAGCATAAACAGCCGTTTTCATCAATGGTGAATTGGCTATGGCATAAGCAATTTTCAGGCAGATATCCTGTGTTGAGCCACCTTCCACAACAACGGTGACAAATTTGGTAGCACCTTCTCCATCCCGGATAAGTCCCTGGCTCAACTCCTGCATCAGGCTTTCCAGTTGGGGTGAAAATACATCGCAGGCAACCTCATCTGACAGATCGATTCCCGACACACCGGTTGCCGTCAACATACAGGCATCATTCGTGGATGTATCACTGTCCACGGTAATTCGATTGAATGATTTTTCGACTGACTTTCTCAGCAGCCCATCGAGTTGTTGACTATCTGCACGGGCATCCGTGGCGATATAGGCAAGCATGGTCGCCATATTCGGTTGTATCATGCCCGACCCTTTTGCAATGCCGGTAATTGTCACTGGTGTGTCCTGGATTTCAAACCGCCTGGTGGCAATCTTGGGATGGGTATCGGTAGTCATGATACCTTCGGCCGCCTCCAGCCAGTTGTTTTCATGCAGTTGTGTATGCAACTCGCAGATGACGTCAGTAATTTCCCTGGTGGGTAATCTCTCCCCTATTACTCCCGTTGAAAAAGGGACAGTCTCCTGGGGTCTTGTCCCGGTCTGTTGGGATACTGCCTTACAACAGAGTTCTGCATCATTAATGCCTTCATCACCAGTGGCCGCATTGGCATTGCCGCTGTTGACAAGGAAATATCTGGGGGATAAAACACCCAGGTTCCTTCTGGCAACCTGAATCGGAGCGGCTGCAAACAGGCTCCTGGTAAATACACCGGCTGTGTGACTGCCATCCGCAAACTCAAACAATACGACATCCCTTACGCCATCACCTTTGATACCAGCGGCGGTTGCAGACAGCCGGGCGCCCGGTACGGGATGGAAAAACAGGTTCCAGTTACCCACAGCCACGAATTAACCCAGCCTGCCGTGACATATTTTATATTTTTTTCCGGAACCACAGGGACATGGTTCATTGCGCCCTATCTTTCTGTCTTTTCTCACAAAGGGTGTCTTGACCAACTGGGCTTCATCACTTTTTCCCTGCTGCAACAAGTCACTCCCCGCTTTCTGAAAATTCAAACGATTTGCCTCTTCCTGTTCCCTTCTGCGTCGCTCCAGTTCCTTCGCCTCTTCCATTGGCCGGAACTGTACACGGGACAATATACGAACAACCTCTAACCTGATGTTGCTCAAGAGTTCCTCGAACATTGCGAATGCTTCGCGTTTGTACTCCTGTTTAGGTTGTTTCTGTGCATAAGCGCGCAAGTGAATGCCCTGCCGCAGATAGTCCATTGCCGCAAGATGATCTTTCCATCGGGTATCCACAACATCCAGCATGATCCGTTTTTCTATCAACCTGATATCAGGACCCACACTGGCTTCCTTAATGGCATATTTACTGCGGATTTCCTCTACAATCTTCTCTCTCAGGGTTTCTTCATGCAGGGTTTCATCTGCATCCAGCCAGCGCTGAACCGGCAGATGAGCATTGAATTCAGTCACACAAGTCTGTTCCAGACCGACAATGTCCCACTGTTCTTCCAGGCTTTGCGGCGGAATACTGACATCAATGACCTGATTGACCACATCATCCCAGATTGCATTGATGGTTTCGGAAATATCATCTGACTCCATGATGTTATTACGCTGCTGGTAGATCATCTGCCGCTGGTCATTGGCAACGTCATCGTATTCAAGCAACTGCTTACGAATATCAAAGTTTCTGCCTTCGACCTTTCGCTGGGCTTTTTCAATGGCATTTGTCACCATACGATGTTCAATAGCCTCACCTGTCTCCATGCCCAGAGACTGCATCATGTTTCTGACTCTGTCTGAGGCAAATATCCGCATCAGATTGTCTTCCAGAGACAGGTAGAATCTCGAAAACCCGGGATCGCCCTGCCGACCGGCCCGTCCCCTGAGCTGATTGTCTATGCGTCGACTTTCATGGCGCTCGGTTCCTATGACATGCAATCCTCCCGCTGCAATCACCAGATCATGATTCTTTTGCCATTTGGACTTAATGGCGGCAATCCGATCTTCATCCGGATCTTTCAGATTAGCTATGTCCGCTTCCCAGTTTCCACCAAGGATGATATCCGTACCCCTGCCCGCCATGTTTGTGGCAATCGTCAAGGTACCTGGATATCCGGCCTGGGCAATGATCTCGGCCTCCTTTTCGTGGAACTTGGCATTCAGCACACTATGTTTGATTTTCCGCTTGTTCAACAGACCCGACAATCGTTCCGAGGATTCGATAGAGGCAGTACCCACCAGTACAGGCGCCTTCTTCTCCAGACATTCCGCAATCCCCTCGACGATGGCTTCAAATTTCTCATCTTCAGTGAGATAAATCAGATCATTGTAATCCGCTCTTATCATCGGCAGATTGGTTGGAATGACGACCACGTCAAGACCATAAATCTGTCTGAATTCAAATGCTTCTGTATCTGCGGTTCCTGTCATCCCGGCCAATTTTCCATACAGGCGGAAATAGTTCTGGAACGTCGTGGATGCCAGGGTTTGACTTTCGTTGGTTACCAGGACGTTCTCCTTGGCTTCAATAGCCTGATGAATACCACCGGACCATCGCCTGCCAGGCATCGTCCTGCCGGTATGTTCATCGACAATGACGATTTCATTTTCCTTGATGATGTAATCCACATTCTTTTGAAACAGGCAGTGTGCCTTAAGGGCTGCATGTACATGATGCAACAGATTCAGATTTGACGTGCCATACAGACTGTCGTCTTTTTTCAGCAGGTCTCTCCGTACCAGTAATTCTTCTACTTTCTGGTGACCCGAATCCGTTAATTCCACATCACGCTGCTTCTCATCCACAAAGTAATCACCGGGTGGTTCCACTTCGTTTAATATATCTTCCGGTGTCTTTTCCTGGCGTGAAAGCAGGGGAACGATTGAGTTGATACTACGGTAAACATCCGATGAGTTCTCAACACCCCCAGAGATAATCAGTGGTGTGCGGGCTTCATCGATAAGGATGGAATCCACCTCGTCTACAATGGCATAGTACAAATCCCGCTGGACCTTCTCTTCCATGGAGAAGGCCATGTTGTCACGCAGATAATCAAATCCGAATTCATTGTTGGTGCCATAAGTGATGTCAGCCTGATAGGCACTCTTCTTTTCCTGCATTTCCTGTCCGGCATATACAACGCCAACACTCATTCCCAGGGCTTCATAGACAGGTCCCATCCACTGCGCGCCCCATTTAGCCAGATAATCGTTTACCGTTACCAGATGAACACCTCTGCCTTCCAGGGCATTGAGGTAAAGCGGCAGTGTCGCAACCAGAGTCTTACCCTCTCCGGTACGCATTTCTGCAATTCTTCCTTCGTGCAGGGTGATGCCGCCGATAAGCTGAACATCAAAAATTCTCATGTTCAGGGTGCGTTTCCCAACTTCACGGACAGTGGCAAATGCTTCCGGAAGAATATCATCAAAATTCTCCCCTGCTGACAGACGGGCACGAAACACTTCCTTCTGACGTTTTAATGCGTCATCAGACAGCTTTTCGATTTCGGGTTCCAGTGCATTGACAAGGGCAACAGTCCGGCTCATGCGCTTTAGTTCGCGCTCATTCTTGCTGCCAAATAATTTGTTAAAAAATGCCATTTCTGTTCCCTAAATTGTAAACAATGAACCTGAATCAACCATTACCGGTGTAATTCAGGGTCTATTAAGGAATCAGATCATCGACTGGCGCGATGAATATAGGAAGACGGGTCGACAACTCGCCCGTTTTTATGAACCTCGTAATGTACGTGATTACCGGTAGACCTGCCGCTATTTCCCATAATGCCGATGACCTGTCCTTTTTTAACAATATCACCAGCACTGACGTGAATCTCTTTATGATGCCCATAGAGTGTCTTGTAACCATTGCCATGGTTAATTTCAATCAACTGGCCGTAACCGTTTTTATAACCTGCAAATTTGACGACACCTGCAGCAACTGCCCTGATCTCAGTATTTGCCTTGCCGGCAAAATCCACACCACTGTGCCAGGCTCTCTTACCGGTAATCGGATCGTTACGCGTACCATAATATGACGATATCCAACCACTTTGAACTGGCCGTCCCGAGATGAAAATATCGTCACGGATTTTTTGATCTATCAGCAACGTTTCCAATATGTTCAGTTGCTGATCCCGGTTTTCTATATCCTCCTCCAGTCGGTCCAGCATTTGGAAGTAATTGGAAATAGGCTGATTTCCGATGTCATCTTCCATCAGTGGACCCCCCAGACCAGGAGATTGAGAAAAATCGAACTCTCCCTCTTTAATATCGGAATAGGTAATCAATCGTTCACCCAGTGCATCCAGACGCATCACCCGTGCCTGTAGTCTGGCCAGTTGCAGGGTGTATGCATCCAGACTTTCCGAGGATATTCTGCGGGCTTCATCGACATCGCTCTGCTGTGCCTTCAGCACATCCCGCCATTGGTCAATCATCCGATTATCCAGACCCACACCACCTGGCCAGTATTGATAACACAGCAGGCCAACAATCGCAGGAATACCCAGTATCCCGACCGCGGTTAGCGCCAACAGGAAACCATTAATATTTAAATTATGATGTTTTCCAGTTTTGTTGACTACAATAATCAGTTTCATAGGTTATGATTAATTATCGTACTTCCGTTCTCATTCACGTGACCCGATTTCCAAAATCTCTTCAGCAGCCCCGAAAAATCATGGGTTCATCCCCGGTTTTGAAACAACTTTATTCCGAGGCACTGAACCTCCTTTCGTTACAGTCCGTTATCCGCGACCACTTTAATGTGGATGTGTCAGTTGCATCCCTGGACAACAAAACACTGCTTCTGATTACACATTCCAGTGCTGTTGCCACTCAGCTACGGTACCGCCAGCGGAATATTACTTCTCTGGTACGCCAGCAGTGTCGAATCGACATCAACACAATCAAAATTTCTGTTCGACCCGTCGAAGTCCGGGAAAAAACCCCATCCAGTAACCCTTTACCACCATCCAAAGAAAATGCCCGAAACCTTGCGAATATCGCTGGGTTAATCGAACATGATGGATTACGTAACGCATTGATCAAGTTGTCAAAAAGAAGCAAACAAGGAGGCTGTCCGAGAACAGACTGACCTACTGCGGACAAGCCTGATTGGCCATATTTTCCGCTTATTTTCGTTCAATATGTCCAATATTTGCCTCAAATAACCAAAAAATATGACTCAATCATGCTCGCCCTCGCTACGGTCGCAGTTCCCGGGCAGCCTCCTAGGTCTGTCTGGCAAGTGATCTTGAATACGAAAGCGGAGCCAGGTCAGCATCGTCAAAAGATACGATCTCCCAGGCATCTTCATGTTCAAGTATTGCCTGACGCAAGGCATGATGTGCTGTGTGCCCCGATTTGTAACCAATAAACTCACCTATGATGCTGTGACCGAGTACATAAAGATCACCGATGGCATCGAGTATCTTATGTCTGACAAACTCGTCCTCATGTCTGAGTCCATCATTGTTAAGAATACGAAAATCATCTACGACGACAACATTATCCAGGCTGCCACCCTGCACCAGGTTCTGTTCACGGAGATACTCAATATCCTCCATAAAGCCAAAAGTTCTGGCTCGACAGACTTCCTTGACAAATGATGTGCTGGAAAAATCCACACTGGCGCATTGCTCTTTGATGACCGGATTGTCGTAAACAATAGTATGGCCAACCTTGAATCCATCATATGGCATCATGGTTGCGGATTGATCATGCCAAAAGGCTTCTTCCGGGCCTTTTACCGACACTTTCTCGTTAAATTTAATAAACTTTTTAGACTTGTTCTGTTCCTGAATCCCTGCCGAATGTATCAAAAATACGAAAGACTCCGCACTGCCATCCATGATGGGCACTTCCGGACCATTGACTTCTACATAAACGTTATCGATACCCAACCCGCATAAAGCAGACATAAGATGCTCGATAGTCGAAATCCGATGGTCGTCACGGACCAGGGTTGTGGCAAGTGTGGTGTCGCCTACAAATTCGGTACTTGCGGGTATTTCAACATATGGATCCAGGTCTGTCCGAATAAATACCACACCGGTATCGACAGGTGCGGGAATTAATGTCAAGAAAACTTTTTTACCGGTATGTAAACCAACGCCTCTTGCCCGTTGGCTGTTTTTTAAGGTTCTCTGCCTGATCATTACGCTTGCCAGTCCCAATGCTGGGCGAATTCTACCAGAATCTCTACGCCTTCTCTACTAGACAGATTCCAGCCCGGGACCCGGAGAATAACCATACGAATCCCGAATATCAGACTACAATGTTACAATTTAGTTGCACTCTCATTAAATATAACGAAAAAATCCAGGTAAGTCGGCCTGTTTGCTGCGCGACAGCGGCAGGGCGAGGTTTTGGCCCGCTGAAGGCTCCTAAAAAAAAACCATGTTGAGATGTTTAGTATTCAGTCAGCCTGCCGTCTGAGGAAGGCAGGAATATCAAGATATTCCAGTTCCTTACCACCTGGAGCTTCACCTTCTACACCACCCTGGATCACCTGGTTGCGCATGATGGTCGGTTTATCAAAGTCGGTATAGTCTATCGGACCATCTCCTGCGACCTTTTTTTGCACTTCTTTGGTTAAATTGTGCGCTTTCTCGATTTCATCAAAAACTCTGAGACCCGTTGCCACTACAGAAACCCGTAACTCTTCACCCATTTCCGGGTTAATGACCGTACCGATAACCTGGGTCGCATCCTCCGATGCCAGGTCTTGAATTTCCTCAAGGACTGCAGCATATTCACCCAGCGAGATATTCTCTCCCGCCGCTATGTTGACTAATATGCCCTTGGCTCCTTTCAAGTCTATATTCTCCAGTAATGGGCTTTTGACTGCGAGTTCAGTGGCTTCACGCACACGGTTTTCACCGCTGGCAGTTCCGGAGCCCATCATCGCCATACCCATTTCACCCATTACGGTTTTGACATCGGCAAAGTCCACATTGATCTTCCCGGGTCGAATAATCAGGTCCGCAATACCCTGAACTGCTCGCAGAAGCACATCGTCAACAGCGGCCCAGGCATCCTCCAATGGTGTGTCCTTATCCATGACGGTCAGGAGTCTCTCATTGGGGATGGTAATCAGGGAATCAACATGTTCAGAAATTTCGGCAATTCCCGCTTCGGCAATCTGCATTCGTTTCTTGCCTTCATAGACAAACGGCTTGGTCACAACTGCTACCGTCAGGATACCCAACTCACGCGCAACCTCTGCAACGACAGGTGCGGCGCCCGTACCGGTACCACCACCCATGCCTGCTGTGATAAACAACATGTCAGCACCCTGAATAGTCTTTGCTATTCGATCCCGATCCTCAATGGCGGATTCCTTTCCCACAGCAGGATTAGCGCCTGCTCCCAGGCCTCTGGTGATTGAAGATCCCAGTTGCAGTTGCGTCTCGCAGGTAAGCCTCTGCAGCGCCTGGATATCTGTGTTGGCAGTAATAGTTTCAACCCCATCTATATTTCTGGAGACCATATGCTCAACAGCGTTGCCGCCGCCACCGCCTACTCCGATCACCTTGATTACCACGTTTTGAATTGTATCGTCGACTAGTTCAAACATTTTTCACCTTCCAGTTGTTGAATTTGCAAAGTTCATAAATCATCTACCTGCAGAGTTAGACCAACCCCTGCTAACCTCCCCGAAACCAGTTTTTAACCCGGTTTACAACACCTTTTCTGTTCTCATAAGTTCGCATGGACAAACTATCCATCTGCTGTTCTGCCGCGTACATCAACAGACCCACCGCAGTTGAGTAGATCGGATTTCTGACGATATCCGATAGTCCGGTGATTCCTTTAGGTTTACCGATACTGACCGGCATGTGGAAAATTTCTTCCGCCAGTTCAACAACGCCTTCCATTTTGGATGTACCACCGGTCAGTACAATCCCGGCCGCAATCAGGTCCTCAAAACCGCTTCGTCTCAACTCTGCCTGTATCAGCGTGAATAACTCCTCGTATCGGGATTCCACGACCTCGGCCAGGGTCTGTCTGGACAAGTCACGGTCAGACCTTTCACCAACGCTTGGTACCTTGATGGTCTCATTTCCGCGCGCAAGACTCGCCAGTGCACAGGCATACTTGATTTTGATTTCTTCGGCATTGGGCGGCGGCGTTCGCAGTGCAATGGCAATATCGTTGGTTATCTGATCACCGGCGATCGGGATAACAGCCGTATGTCTGATAGCACTGTCGGTAAAGACGGCAATATCAGTCGTCCCGCCGCCTATATCTACCAGGCAGACACCAAGGTCCTTCTCATCTTCTGTCAGTACAGCGTAACTTGACGCCAGTTGTTCAAGAATGATGTCTTCAACTTCCAACCCACAACGCCTGATGCATTTTTCAATATTCTGGGCAGCGTTTACGGCACAGGTTACCAGATGTACCCTCGCTTCCAGTCTCACTCCCGACATACCCAATGGTTCTTTCACGCCCTCCTGGGTATCGATCACGTATTCCTGGGGCAGGATATGCAATATTCTCTGATCCGCGGGAATCGCGGCTGCCTGTGCGGCATCAATTACGCGGTCCACATCAGGCTGGAATACTTCCTGGTCACGTATTGCAACGATTCCGTTCGAATTGAAGCTGCGAATGTGACTGCCAGCGATACCGGCATACACCGAGTTAATCTGACATCCCGCCATTAACTCCGCTTGCTCAACCGCCCGGTGAATGGACTGTACAGTCGATTCAATATTGACAACTACTCCTTTTTTGAGACCCTTGATGGAAGGGTGGCTGCCTATACCGACGACTTCTATGTCACCTTCAGGTAACAGCTCAGCCACTATCGAGACAACTTTTGAGGTCCCTATATCAAGTCCGACAATCATCTTGTGTGCGCTTGAACTCGTCATCAGTTCACCTCTCTCTGCAATTTTGCCAATTCCATGTTCTGGAGCCAGCCTATGGCAACACCGTTGTTATACCGGGCATCCACACGGGCAATTCTCTGCCCGTTATTCCGGTTCGTTACCTCTTGCATCACTGCGATCGACCTGTCCAGACGCTGCCGGATATTTTCTTTACCCAGCAGTACACGGATACCCGAGTTATCCTGAAACTCCCATTCTCCACGTTCGTTCAGGGTCAGAATTTCTATTGACCGTCCTGCTCTGAAGAGGATTCCGTTAAGTTGCTGGTATTCACTCATTACCCGATATGCCGAATTTTCAGGTCCATACAACTGTGGCAGCTGACCGCCCACAATGAGATCAGTAAAAAAAACTTCACCATCACGATTAATGAAACCATTATCATTCCAATAGGCAATCGCTTTATTGGCTCTGATGTCCAGAACAATATCTCTTGGCCATTTACGAGCGATAAAGACCCGGTGAATCCAACTGATCTGTTCCAGATGTTGCTTCAGTCCATCCAGGTCAGTCAGATTTACTTTCGAATTAACCAGATATTTCAAGACTTCATCCCGTTGGGATTCGGTCAGGGCACTGGCAAGGGTTACCCGTGGCTGGTAATTCATGACCTTACCTTCGTAAATGAGATAGCCCAGAAACGAGACCAGGCAAAAACTCATGAGTACGACTGTCAATTGCAAAAAGCCTTTCATGCTTCCACCCGCCTGTCAGCCCATCGCAGTGTGAGATTTTTGGCGAGTTGCGCCGTTTCACCTGCTCCCTGAGTCATTAAAAGGTCTCCTGAACGAAGGATGTTATCCAGATGCTCCGGCACACCGGCAATCGATGGGATGTAGTCCACATGTGGATTATTACTGGACAGCTTCCGGTATAGATCAATGCTGGTTGCACCTTCTATCTGTTCCTCTCCCGCAGCATAGACATCCAGCAGAATGAGGTGATCCACTTTTGCCAGTTCATCGACAAACTGGTTAAACAACTCCAGTGTTCTGGTATATCGATGTGGTTGATATACCATGACAAGTCTGCATTTCGGCCAGCCACATCGAATCGATTCGATCGTGGCTCTGACTTCAAATGGGTGGTGTCCATAATCGTCAATCAGCAGGAAACTGCCATCATTCACCAGGAATGAACCATGTGTTTCAAATCTCCGCTCAATCCCCTGGAATCCGGCAAGTCCACTTACGATGTGATCATCTGCCACACCTTCGTCAGTAGCGATGGCCACAGCAGCCAATGCATTCATTACGTTGTGTTGACCCGGCATCGAGAAAGTAATCGACAGATCCTCCTGAAATCCACGACGCCGTACCATGAATCGGGATAATGCTCCATCCTGGGAATAGTCATAGGCGCATATGTCTGCTGACTGATCAAACCCATACGTCATTACTGACCGCTTGACATCCGGCAGAATCGACCGGACCGCGGGATCATCGATACAGGCAACCAGCAACCCGTAGAAAGGCAGATTGTGTACAAACTCGACAAATACATCCTTCAGTTTCTGGAAACTGCCCCCGTAGTTGTTCAGGTGGTCCCTGTCGATGTTTGTCAGTACAGCTACAACGGGCTGCAGATGCAGGAACGATGCGTCACTCTCATCCGCCTCCGCCACCAGATAACGGCTTTCGCCCAGTTTTGCATTGGCCGCTACACTGTTGAGCAACCCACCAATAATAAAGGTAGGCGCCAGTCCACTCTGCGTCAGAACAGAGGCAATGAGGCTTGTAGCAGTGGTTTTACCATGCGTTCCCGCTACCGCAATACCATGCCGGTATCGCATTAATTCACCCAGCATCTCTGCCCTTCCGACAACGGGAATCCTGTTTTTCAGCGCAGCAACAACCTCTTCATTTTCCGGGTCTATTGCCGCGGACATAACGACGACATCCGCGTGAACAACATGCTCTGCAGCATGACCCTTGAATACCTGTATTCCAAGTGAACTGAGTCTTGCGGTTACTTCAGACTCAACCAGGTCTGATCCTGATATTTCGTATCCCTGATTCAACAGGACTTCGGCAATACCGCACATACCGGCGCCACCAATACCAACGAAATGTATCTGTCTGATTCTTCGCATCTCCGGTACTTGAAGAGGTACTTGTACGGGTCTATCTGCCATAGGACCTCCGTCTGACTGGAGGCGTTCGACTCTCGTATTCAATACGCAACAGAATCCCTATAAACAGGCAACTCACGATAAGACTGTTGCCGCCATAACTCATCAGTGGCAGGGTAATTCCTTTCGTAGGCAACAGTCCGAGATTACCGCCAAGATTGATACAAGCCTGAATTCCGATCATCAAACTGGCGCCGTAAGCAACGTAAGCATGAAACTTGTGCCCCTGTTCAAATGCCTTTTTACCTATCCACAGAGCACGCAAACTGATGCCACAGAACAATAAAATGACAAGAGTGGCGCCAATGACACCCAGTTCTTCCGCCAGAATCGAGAACAGGAAGTCAGTGTGAGCCTCCGGCAGAAAAAACAACTTCTGAATACTGTTACCCAGACCGACGCCGAACAAATCTCCCCGGCCAAAAGCAATCAGACCCTGTGTCAACTGGTAACCTGTACCGTATGGGTCCGCCCAGGGGTCTACAAATGATTCCAGCCGGGCAACACGATAATCCTCCAGACCCACCAGAAAAAAAACTGCACAGACAAATCCACCAACCAGCACCAGATAGAAAACAAGTGGAGTACCCGCCAGAAAGATAATTCCCAGCACAACTGCCGTGATCACCACTGCAGTGCCAAAATCCGGCTGATACATAAGCAGACCAACGAGCAGAACCATAACACTCAGCGGCTCCAGGAATCTCAAATGCACCTTGTGCTCACCTTTATCACGAACCAGGTAACCCGCAATATAGAGGACGACGAAAAGTTTCAGAAATTCGGAACCCTGAAGAGTAAAGGATCCCAGTTTGATCCAGCGAACACTCTCGTTGACTTTATGTCCAATCCCGGGAATCAATACCAGAACCAGCAATCCAATCCCCAGCAGGATCAGCCAGACACCCAGCTTTTGCCAGATCCTGATCGGAGTACCGGTAGCCAGCAAAGCAACGCCAATACTGACAGCGAGATAAAAAATATGACGGGTCAATAAATAATATGGATTATCGTATCTCTCAGCAGATATCTCTATGGAAGCTGACGCCACCATGACCAGTCCCATTGTGATAATCAGCAATGCGCAACTGAAGGTGACCAGGTCCACGGGGAACTGGTCCTCTCTGGCTTTGACCGCCATGTTCACTGTATCATCTCCCGGACCAGAGCCTTGAAGGCTGTGCCTCTGGCGGTAAAGCTATCGAACATGTCCTGGCTTGCACATGCTGGTGAAAACAGAACGCAGTCACCTGCTTTCGCAAGGCCGCGTGCAATTGACATAACTTCCTCTAGTGTTCCACAACAGTCACATGGACAAATATCAGCAATTGTGTCCTTTATCTTTTGTCGATCCCGTCCAAAGATGACAGCATGTTTGACAAAACGGCTGATCGGCTTTTGTAGTGGTGAAAAATCAGCATTCTTTCCTGTCCCGCCCAGAATCAGGATGATATTGCGTGATTCATCACCACAACTTTCAATCGCAGATACGGTTGAAGCCACATTGGTCGCTTTCGAATCGTTGTAGTAGGTAATGTCGTTACTATCGGCAACCAGTTCACATCGGTGTTCCAGGCCTTTGAAGCGCCGCAGGCTAACCAGCATCTGCTTTGTATCCAGATTCAGGATGGCGCCCAGAGCAACAGCCGCCATTACATTCAACGCATTGTGTCTGCCATGAATGGGCAGGTCGTTGACATCTACCAGTCGATGACGCCCAAGAGAAATATATGAAGAATCACCTTCAGTAGTTAATCCAAAATCGTTGCTGTCAGAAGGCGCATCACTGCCAAATGTAAGAATTCGGCTTTTTTCCGGAATTGCAAACGATTGTGGAATATCCCTGTTGATCAGTGCGACAGAACAGTTGTTGTAGATGTTCCCCTTGGTTCGATAGTAGTGATCCACTGATTCATAGCGATCCAGATGATCCGGGGACAGGTTGAGAACAACCGATGCACGGGTCGGCAGATGATCTGCCAACTCCAACTGATAACTGGAAACTTCGATGATATAGAGCGAGGCATCTCGGCTCAGTAAATCAAGGCAGGGAGTTCCAATATTACCGCCGACTCGAACATTGGCTCGCTGTTCCCGGGCAAGATGCGCCAGCAGAGCGGTAACTGTACTCTTTCCGTTGGAACCGGTAATCGCCACAACCGGCGCCTGCGTCATTTCTCCGAACATCGCCACATCACCTGTCAATGGCACACCATGTTCCCGTGCTGCAACCAATGCCGGTGTACTCAGGGGGACTCCGGGACTGACAACTATCTCTTCTGCCATCAACAGCTTTGCTTCCGAGATGGGTGAAAACTCAATATGTTTTTTCAGCCGACGCAACTCCGTCAAATACTCTGGTGCAGGATTGTCATCCATAACAGAAAAAGACACACCGGCGCCGGCAAAGTGCTTTGCGCAACTGATTCCTGTATTTCCAAGTCCTACAATCACTTTACCTGCCTTTTCCACTTCACTGGATCCGACCAGTCCGTTGCTGTTCAAAGCATTGCCTGACTGCTTCGAAATCACTGTAGACTTCCCTGCTGCCGCGAATTTCCTGGTAGCTTTCGTGTCCCTTCCCGGCGATGAGTATTACGTCTTCCTCCCCTGCGTGATTGATCGCATAGGCTATTGCATCCGGTCTGGGTGATATGTTTTCCACGTTCTCAACATTATCAACCCCTTTCATGATGTCCTTTACAATCGAGTCCGGATCTTCATTCCTCGGATTGTCATCGGTCACAACAATGTAATTGGAGAAATGAACCGCTACGGAACCCATGAGAGATCTCTTCGCCCTGTCCCGGTCACCTCCACATCCGAAGACACACCACAATTTTCCGCTGCAATGTTCCTGAACAGCCGTCAGAGCGTTCGCCAGGGCATCCGGTGTGTGGGCATAGTCAATGATCACCCGTGGCAGCCCGTCTTTGGAGAGGGTGTGCATTCTGCCGGTGACATTCCTGATTCCATCCACTGCACTGGTTATGTTGTCCAGATCAAAACCAAGAACACCCAGTACGCTGACTGTTGCCAGAAGATTACTGATGTTGAATCTGCCAATCAGGGTCGAGTCCAGTCTGGTGCTTCCCCAGGGTGATTCCAGATCAAATGACAGACCATCGGCATGCAGTTCGATGGAAGATGCCACAACATCCGCATCTTCAAATCCATAAAAGATCGTCCTGGATGACACTGACGAAAGCGTCTCTCCGTGGGGATCATCCCTGTTGATGACAGCCGTATGCAGCCCCGGCCATTCGAACAGTCTTTGCTTTGACTGCAGGTAGGTTTCGAAGCTATCGTGATAGTCCAGATGATCATGTGTCAGATTGGTGAAGACGGCAATATCAATAGCTGTGCCATTCAGACGACCCTGGGCCAGTCCGTGAGAAGATGCTTCCAGTGCTATCATGGCGCATCCATCCTTGCGCAGAGATGCCAGCGATGTCTGCATGGAAATGGCGTCAGGCGTAGTAAGACCGGGATTTTTCAGTGCATCCGGTACACCTGTACCCAGGGTTCCAATGACACCACACTGGCAACCCAGGTTGTTTGCGGCAGTGGCGATATAGTTCGATACGGATGTCTTGCCATTGGTCCCGGTTACGGCAACCACTTTCATTTGACCAGAGGGGTTACCGAAGAATCGACTTGCTATCTTCCCCGCTTCAATACGCAGGCTTTCAACTTCGATCAGTGGAACATCAACATCAACTCCCGGTACCGGCGCCTCGCAAAGTATGGCGGAAGCCCGACCGGCAACATCGTCAATGAATGCACGGCCATCATGTTGCAGTCCCGGCATCGCCAGAAATACATTCCCATCCTCCATCTTGCGACTGTCATCACTGATTCCGTTGACCAGTACATCTCTGTCCAACGGAATATCAGGGATCAATTGACTAAGCATCATCCATGGCCCCTTTTGCTGGAAAAATCAGCCACAGGGAGGTCAGGCGGAACACCCAGCAATCGCAGTGTCCCGGCCATCACTCTGGAGAATATCGGCGCTGCTACCGCCCCACCACCATAAGCCTTCGTTCCTGGTTCATTGACGAGTACGACACCTACCAGCTTTGGATCTTCGGCAGGTATCATGCCAACAAAGAAGGCCAGGTGCCGGTTGTCTACATAGCCATTCTCGCCCATTTTCCGCACCGTTCCCGTCTTCCCAGCTACCTGGTATCCGGGAATTGCTGCGCGGGTTGCTGTACCTTCAGTGACGACTGACTTCAACATCATCCGCAGACTGTTTGCAATATTTTCGTCCAGAACACGTGTCTCTTTAACCTGTCCCTCGTGGAGTAATGAGATGTCTCTTTTTATACCTCCCGATGCAATAACCTGATAGGCGCCCGCCAATTGCAGAGGTGTCACCATAAGGCCGTATCCATACGCAAAAGTAACTCTCTCGATATCACTCCAGCGCGAATGGTTGGGAAGTATGCCCGAACTTTCGCCCGGAAAACCTGATCCTGTGCTTTGACCAAATCCAACCTGCCGGGACATCTCCCACACTTCTTCAGCATCCAGTTTTAACGCGAGCTTGCTGATACCCACCTGACTTGATTTGGCAATGACCCTTCTCAGGTCAAGAACGCCATAATCCCGTGGGTCCTTGACCGTGAACTTTCCGACAATCAATTCTCCTGGAGATGTATTGATTTCAGTGTCAATTGGATAGCCAGATTGCAGCGCCACTGCGACTGTCAGGGGTTTAACCGTTGAACCGGGTTCAAATCTATCTGTCACTGCCCGGTTTTTGACGGCATCAATTGACAGTTTCTTTCTGTTGTTGGGATTGAACGAAGGCTGGTTGACCATCGACAGAACCTGCCCTGTGGTCACATCCAGAATCACTATTGAGCCTGACTTTGCACCAAGATGGCTGATCGCGGTTTTCAATTCCCGGTATGCGTGATATTGCACACGGAGGTCAATGCTGAGTTTCAGATCCTGTCCCGGTCTGGCGTCGTCTACCAGCATCAATTCCCGAACAATCCCGCCATTACGGTCTTTCAGTACCTTCATTCTGCCCGGTGACCCGGATAGTCTTTTATTGAATGACAGTTCCAGCCCTTCCTGACCGCGGTCTTCTATGTCATTTATACCTAACAGGTGTGCGGTGACCTCCCCTGTGGGGTAATACCGGTGATATTCTTTTTCTTCAAATACTCCGCCGAGATCAAGAGACAAAATCCTGCGTGCAACCGGGGGTGGCAGGCGCCTTTCCAGATAAACAAAATCACGGTCCCGGGCATTTTCCATTCTTTGCATGAGTTCTGCGGCAGTAATACCCAGGAATTTTGCGAGCATATCCACCTTATCCATGTTCCTGTCTACTTTTTCCGGACTCTCCCAGTTCCTGGAAATTTCTTTTGGATTGGCCCACAATGAAATCACAGGTGAACTCACTGCCAGGGGCTTCCCCCGACTGTCCCAGATCGTACCCCTGTGTGCGTTGATCAATTCCATTCGTATTGCCCTTGCATCACCCTGACCCTGCAGAAATTCTTTTTCTACCAAAGACAGATATCCAAGCCGCGCGACTATTGCCGCGGTAATCATGACGATGCAGGCAGCAGCAAAATAAATTCGAATTACCAAACCTGGTCCCTCAATACTATAATTTCCTCTACTTTCGGTATGACCATCTGCAATTCTTCTCGCGCTATCTGATCGACACGTGTGTTATTGGCCCAGGCACTCTGTTCCAGCAACAGTTGTCCGTATTCACTTTCAATGTCATCCCGCTCTTTCTGGAGTACCTGCAATTCCCGGTACATATTGCGTGTTTCATGGGAAGCACTTACGACACCAAACGCTGACAGGATAGTCAGGATAAAAAGTACCACTGTGGCAAAGCGTGGTAATTCCATAAACCATTCGATCAGTTCTGCCAGTAGATTTCTTTTTTTTGCCATATCATGTCTTCTCCGCGATTCTCATGATGGCACTGCGCGCTCTCCTGTTGTTCTGAATCTCCTCCATGTCGGGTTTGATAGCCTTGCCTACCGCTTTCATAGGCCGAATAATCTCATCGTCTTTGACAGGCAACCTCCTCAGTAACATGGGGTCCGGGTGCATCTTTCTGATGAACTGCTTGACGATTCTGTCTTCCAGAGAATGAAAACTGATCACAACCAGCCGTCCACCTGATGCCAGTAAACCGATCACATCGGCAAGACACTCTTTCAATTCTTCCAGTTCGCGATTGATGTGAATACGAATCGCCTGGAATGACCGCGTCGCTGGATGTTTGTTCTTTTCTTTTTTGGGAACCGCAGATTCGATAACTTCAACGAGAAAACCGGTTCGGTCGATTTTTCGTGTCTGTCTGACTTCTACAATTTTCCTGGCGATCCTTCTCGCAAACCGTTCTTCACCACAGGTTCTGAGAACTCGCGTGATTTCTTTTTCAGAAGCTGACGCCAGCCACTCGCTGGCACTGACACCCGATCCCTGGTCCATGCGCATGTCCAACGGACCATCTTCGGAAAAACTGAAACCTCTCTGTGGTGAAGCCAGTTGTGGTGAGGACACACCCAGGTCAAGCAAAATGCCATCCACAGAAGACATTCCACATTCCTTCGCATAAAGGGCGATTCTGCTATAGGAACCGTGAACAATGGTGACGCGTGAATCATGGGTAAATCGCAGTATTGCATCGTCAATGGCTTCTTTGTCCCTGTCGATGACCAGGAGACGGCCCGATTCTCCAAGTCGGCCCACAATTGCCTGACTGTGACCTCCCCTGCCATAGGTACAATCCACGTAATTCCCCTGAGGTCGGGTCATCAGTGCATCGACAGCCTGATCCAACAAAACTGATTCGTGAATAGACAACTAACGGCTCCTACAAAGACAAGGTTCGAAGTTCATCAGGTATATCCTGATTGGATGAATCTGAAATCCATGCTTCCCGGTGTGACACCCAGATTTCTTCGTTCCACAATTCAAACTTGGCGCCCAGACCCAGAAGCACGACTTTTTTATCCAATTGAGAATACTCACGCAACGGCGGTGTGAGCAGGATTCGACCACTGCCATCCATCTGAACATCTGTGGCATGACCGATCATCAATCTCTGTATTCGGCGTGCAGCACCGTTGAAACTTGGCAGCGCTTCCAACTTGCGCTGAATATCACTCCATTCGGGTTCGGGATATATCAACAGGCATCTTTCATCCGTATCAATGGTAACCACCATCTCGCCATTGCATGATTGCAATAACTGTTCTCGATACCTGACGGGTACCGCCATACGTCCCTTTGTATCCAGGTTAATGTTATTTACGCCTCGGAACACTGTTGACCCGTCCTGTTGTCAAGTTTCAGACAGACACTATTAAAATCCCTTTCACACATTTCTCCACTTTTTCACACATTTACTACCCATAAATGCACCTTAATCGTGGAATTCGGACTTGTCAAGCAATTAAGTACATCCAATGGGTTCCCGTATTGAGAATTCTGATTCAGGCATCTGGAACGACAATCAAATGGAGGTGATTCAGAATTGAGGTATACAGGTAATGAACTGGTTGCTGGAACAAGTCGGTTGGGAATGAGGGGACTGGTTAATAGACTGGCTTGATGAGGCTTGTTTCATTAACTAGTGTGTTCGCAGATGGCTTTGGGGCATTCATTTGCACCAGCGTCTGCGCGTCCCTCCCGGATTCCCGAGCTTCCCCCGCATGCCTGTAGTCATGCTCCTCCTGCTCGGCGCTCCGACATTATGCTGGTGCAAATGAATGCCCCAAAGCCATCTGCTGTATGCCGGGAATAGTGTGTGTTAGATGGGAGAAGTAATTTGGCGATGGGAGGATATAGACAGAAATAGAGGGAGTCGACCGGTAAGCCGGGTTCTGTCATGGACAATCATTCATCTAGGATACATGTCACCATGTATCTTCAGCGACCTACCCGAATCCAACTGCGGGCAACAGTAAGGGATTCCTATTTGGTCTTGCTCCGGGAGGGGTTTGCACTGCCACACTGTGTTACCACAGGTGCGGTGCGCTCTTACCGCACCATTGCACCCTTACCTGCTTCCGGAAAACCGGAGAACCGGCGGTATATTTTCTGTTGCACTTTCCGTAGACTCACGTCTCCCAGGTGTTACCTGGCACCCAGCCCTGTGGAGCCCGGACTTTCCTCCCTCCGACCACTGAAACGTTCCTGTTTTCGCAGTAACCCAAACGAATCATTCCAGATTCCGCTTTAGTGGTCGGACAGCGATTGTCTGGTCAACTCCCACATTGAGGTTAATACCAAAACTGTTGTTTCTCAATCTTTATCGGTCTTTTTCAATGAAAGAGCAATGCGGTACATGATGTTTCTATGTTCCCCGGTCAGTTTCGATGCAACCTCGGCAGCTTTGCCCGGCGGCAATTCCCTCACCAGTTCCCGCATAAGGGGAACGTATTCCATATTAAAGGCGGGTTCATCACAGCCTTCCACTTGAATGACAAATTCTCCCTTATTCGGAATACACCCATCCTGCATCGCAGTCAATGCCGAGGCTACAGTACCCAGAAATATCTGCTCATGAATTTTGGTTAATTCCCGCGCCAGTACAATTTGCCTGCCTGTGCCAAACACATCCTTCATGACATTGAGTGTTGCCTCTATACGATGAGGTGCTTCATAGAACACCATGGATCTTGTTTCACTGACCAACTTTTGCAGCATGGCTTTTTTCCGGCCGGCTTTGGCAGGCAGGAATCCTTCAAACACAAACCGACTGGCAGGGATGCCGGATACAGAGAGCATTGCAGTGAGTGCACTGGCGCCTGGAACAGGTACTACTTCCTGTCCTCTGTTCAACGCCAGCCGAACCAGTCTGTAACCGGGGTCTGAAATCTGGGGAGTTCCTGCATCAGAAACCAGGGCTACATCAATGCCCTTTTCCATCTTGTCGACAATCCCCGATGATACGGACTCTTCATTGTGTTCATGGTATGAACACATGGGCGTTTTGATACCAAAGTGATTTAACAGTATTCCGGTATGACGTGTATCTTCGGCTGCAATCAGGGCCACATCCGCCAGAACCTTTTGCGCCCTTATGGTCATGTCATCCAGATTACCAATTGGTGTTGCAACTACGTACAATTTCCCCATATGCTTTCCGTGATTACTCACTGACGCCTGCATGACATGGTTCAAAGCCAGTGTCTGAATCTCTGAAGGTAGTCCATGATGATACCCGAAACAAGGCCGTACAACTGAATCCAGGTTGGATGATAAGAACAATTACAGTTATTTTTATTCTGGTACTGGCGGGATGTACACCTCCAGTGCAGCAGACCAGGGAATCCGTGGATATTCCGGCAACTGGTCCAACCTTAACCGTGAGTGAATTGCTGAGGCAGGCAGACCTGGCCGATGCCAACGAGGCAATATCATTACGGTTGGCAGCGGCAGTTCTGGCTTTCGAGAATAATAATGCTGACCAGACACAGCAGATTCTGAATCTGATTCCGCGACGTGATGTCACTGTCAACATCGTTGAATACCTTCTGCTATCTGCTCAAGTGGCAGTTGCCAATAACCTGCCGGCAGCAGCACTGACTTTTCTGAATGACAAACAACTGTTGTCTTCAACCCTGGACCGTGACTTGCAGATCAAAACAGGACTGCTCAGATCGGAAGCCTATCGGTTGAATCGCAGCTTCATTGCCAGTGTACGGGAAAGAATTTATCTGGACCCGTTACTCACTGAGATGGAGCAGGCGGACAATCACGACAAGATTTTCGAAACACTACTGAATGTACCTGCAAAGAGTCTTGGAGTACAGGCCAACGAGGCGATTACCAACGAGTTGAAGGGGTGGTTGACCCTTGCCGCAATGACCCGACAATACCAGAATAATCCCGACAGACAGTTTCAGGAACTCAACAACTGGAAAAAAGCATGGCCCCAACACCCGGCCTCCTTGATCTTGCCACGCAGTCTCACGATGTTATCCGACATCGTCAGCGATCTGCCTTCTACCGTGGCATTGATATTGCCATTTCAGGGACCCAACGGATCAATCGGCCGTGCCATCAGAGACGGTTTTCTGGCAGCACGTTACGTACAGCAGGGATCTGTCTCAGTCATTATGTACGATGCCTCCTCTGGTGATGTGGTTGATCTTGTACGCCAGGCTGAACTCGACGGTGTGGAATTGATTGTCGGTCCACTTGCCAAAGATGACGTGATGCAGGTTGCATCGGCAACGTCAGAGGTTCCGATTCTGGCACTGAACCGTACAGTTGATACTATTTTAAATCCCGGACTTTACCAGTTTGGTCTGGCGCCAGAGGATGAGATTCGTCAAGTTGTAAGACAGGTACACAGCGAAGGATTGCAAAATGCACTGGTCATCTTCCAGGATAGTGAATGGGGTGAGCGTAACTTTCTGGAATTTCGGACAGCCTGGGAAGCACTTGGAGGGAACATCGTAGACAGTGTGGCTTTCTCCAGCCAGCGTGACTACTCGGGCATGATCAAGACTCTGCTCAAAGTAGACAGGAGTGAACTGAGATCGGCGGAACTTCAAAAAACCCTATACAGAGATTTCAAGTTTATACCCCATCGACGTCAGGACATCGATTTCGTTTTTCTACTTGCCGACCCGGATCAGGCCAGAGGCATCAACCCTGCTCTTGAACGATATTATGCGGAGGACGTACCGGTTTATGCCACTTCACATGTCCATGAATTTGGCCAGCCCTGGATTGAGGCTATTGATCTGAACCGGATCAGGTTCTGCGACATACCCTGGAAACTGATCTCTTCTGACAGTACACAAACCAGAATCCAGTCCGCCTGGAGTACTGCTCAAGGTCAACTGGGGCCGTTTTTCGCACTGGGAGTTGACGCATATCGTCTGTATCCAAGGCTACAACAACTGAAATTGATTCCTTCGAACAGATTATTCGGTACTACCGGCGTGTTACGTCTCAATTCCGGCAATGTGGTAGAAAGGGAATTGATGTGGGCTCAATTTCGTGACGGATCTCCAGTGACGGATGTTCAGCAATGAAGACTACGACTGTCGCCATTGGTTCACAGGCCGAAAGAAGAGCTCAGGCATACCTGGAGTCCCATGATTTCAGGCTGATTAAAGCCAATTTCCATAGCCGGTCAGGCGAGATAGATCTGATCATGATCAAGGACTGTACTGTAGTATTCGTCGAGGTCCGTTATCGCAACGATACCTTCCGGGGAACTCCCGTGGAATCAATCACCCCGCACAAGGTACGGAGAATCATTCGAACTGCTGAATATTTCCTCCTGATTTATCCGCAATTTGGGGATTTGGAATTCAGATTCGATGTCATATCCATATCAGATAAACTGGAGTGGATTAAAAATGCGTTTACACTGGACAGATAATCCCAAAGGAGCCTTGTTCAATCAGTTATTGTTCGCCATAGTTGAACATAGGGTCAACGGACACGGATTCGGCCCTGGCATTGCACACCGATGTTCCAATGTTTTGAGAGGTTATATGAAACTGATTTTCCCATTTCTGATCCTGGCCGCTCTGACTGGCTGTTCCAACTATAAGGCGGACAAAGATTCCGAATATACACAGCGTGATGACAGTCGTAACGAGACACTGGCCGTAAAAAATATTCAGGCAAGCCACCCGGAGCTTGCCGAAGCAAACATCAACGCAACCGGATTCCAGGGTAGCATTCTCCTTACCGGTCAGGTTAATTCACAGGAATTGGCAACTATTGCCGCGAAGACCGTTGAACGCATGCGGAACGTCCGTCGCGTTTACAACGAACTGGCCGTTTCCGGGACTACCTCCATGATCTCGCGAACTAACGATGTATGGCTCACTTCCAAAGTCAATGCCAGTCTTCAGAGTAACGAAGACCTGGATAGCAGCCGCATCAAGGTTACTACTGAAAATGGTGTGGTTTATCTTATGGGTGCGATTTCCCGCCAGGAAGCCGATATGGCCGTTAACTCCGTTCAGGATGTGACCGGAGTTCAAAAAATCGTAAAAGTATTCAATTATCTGAACTAGTTCCTGTTCGAAGAACAAGTACGATATCTGCGAACACTCCCGTCAATCAAACGAGCCACCAAATAAGTACGGCATCTGACATACAGCAGATGGCTTTGGGGCGTTCATTTGCGTAAGCCTAATGTCGGAGCACCGAACTGGAGGAGCGAGACTTCGGCTCGCGGGGGAAGAGAGGGAATCCCGGAGGGATGCGCAGACGCTGAAGCAAATGAATGCCCCAAAGCCATCTGCGAACAGCCTCAATTAAGCAAACAGACTCCCAAATAGCTGTCCTGAATCAAGTGAACTGACCTCCTGGTAGGCAGCAATTAATCCCGCATGTCCTGTTCTTCTTCGGACAGACTTAATTTGAATGATTCACGGGCAAACAGATTATCCATGTAGTTGAGAATGGGCTTGCCATGTTTTGGTGGCAACTCAATTCCCAGTACGGGCAAACGCCAGAGTATCGGACCAACACAGCAGTCCACCAGAGTAAACGTATCGTTCATAAAGAATGCTTTTTCCGCAAAGATGGGAGCAACCGCAATAAGAGACTCCCGCAACTCATTGCGGGCACGGTTAATGACCGTTTCCCGGGAACGACCTGCAATTATAGTGTCTACGTAGTCACACCAGTCCTTTTGTATGCGGTACATGTAAAGGCGGCTTTGTGCTCTTGCGACAGGATATACGGGGAGTAGTGGAGGATGTGGGAATCGCTCATCCAGATACTCCATAATGACCCTTGATTCATAGAGGACGAGTTCGCGGTCTACCAGCGTGGGTAAACTGTTGTATGGATTCAAGTCGATCAGGTCTTCCGGTATCTCGTCTGGCTCAACATTCACGATGTCGACGGCAACCCCTTTTTCGGCAAGAACCAGACGGACTCGCTGGCTGTAATGATCATAGCCATCAGAATAAAACGTCATTGTCGAATGTTTAGCTATCACCCCCATCTTTCACCTCTTTTCAAATCAAACTTAATTAACGACGGTTGGCCAACCCCTGGTTGGAAGAAAACCCTTAGTGGAATTCCCTGGTGTACTCTCGCCCAAGTAAATAAGCAAAGACGAAGAAAAATGCCAGAAAGATCAGCACGTAAACACCGAGTCTCTCACGTTCAAGACGAGTAGGTTCCGCAACGTAGTAGAGGAAGTTTGTCAGGTCATAGCTGACCTGGTCATATTCTTCCGGAGTCAGGGAACCCGATCCTGCAACAAGTTCCAAAGGACTGTAACCCCTTTCCACGAGATCGCCCCCACAAATTTCTGCCAATACGGGTTCCCCGGTGAGTGGATCCTGTTTTTCAGAGCCGTCTTCAGTCAGTTGGGGTAGCTGTCTACATGCCTCTTGTTGCAACCCCTGAAGTTCCAGCAGCACATGAGGCATTGCCACATTCTCAAAAACCAGGTTATTTACACCTAATGGTCGATCATCATCCCGATAAAAACTCTTTAAATAGGTATAGAGGTAGTCAGGGCCACCCTTTAATGAGATATAGAGCGTCAAATCCGGAGGAGCTGCACCAAACCAGACTTTAGTACTGTCCTCGGAAGCTGAATTTTCTATCAGGTCTCCAATCCTGGTTTCCGGATCAAAGATCATGTGTTCAAGCATCAAATCGTGAGGGATACCTAAATCATCGGCGGTTCGCTGGTAGCGCTGATATTGCAAAGAATGGCAACTCAGGCAGTAATTCATATAAATTTTGGCGCCCCGCTGCAATGATTCCTTGTCGTGCAGGTCAGGAGTCATTTGTTCCAGGGGAAATGTCGATTCTGCCGAAAAGGCTGTCACCGGTATCAGAACCAGGGACATAATCAGGGCTCTATACCAACAACGGAGGATACCTGTGGATGTACCAAAGACTTTCATCTCATGGTCACCCTGTCAGGCACCGGCTTTGTTTTTTCCATTCGGGTATACCATGGCATCAGCAGAAAATAACTGAAATAGAGAACGGTACAAACCTGCGCAACCATGGTCCTGCCCGGTGTTGTATGCACTGTCCCGAGATACCCCAGAATAAAGAAAGAAAGTACAAACAATGTCAGAAATATTTTGCTGTACAGACCTTTGTACCGGAAGGATCGAACCGGTGATTTATCCAGCCAGGGAACGACAAACAGAATCGCAATGGCCCCTGCCATCACAACCAGACCCCAGAATTTGGCATCCAGTCCAAACAGGGGGAAAGTAACTGCCCTCAGCATCGAATAAAACGGTGTGTAGTACCACACGGGCGCAATCAGGTCCGGAGTCTTTAACGGGTCCGCCGGTTCATAATTGGGATGTTCAATCAGATAACCCCCGCCATCCGGGAAGAAGAACATCACGGCAGAGAAGATAAACAGGAATACGACGACGGCGGGGAAATCATGACCGATCGTGTAATAGGGATGAAACGGTACACCATCCAGCGGATTACCGTTTTCATCCTTGTATTTCTTGATATCAACACCGTCCGGGTTGTTTGACCCGACCTCATGCAGAGCAAGTATGTGAAGTACCACCAATACCAGCAGTATCAATGGCACCAGCACGACATGCAGGGCAAAGAATCGATTCAGAGTAACCCCTGACATGTTGAAATCGCCTCTCACCCAGATCGCCAGATTTTCGCCAACGACGGGTATGGCGCCCGCCAGTGAAACGATGACTTGCGCCCCCCAGAACGACATATTGCCCCAGGGCAACAGATATCCAAAGAATCCCTCCGCCATGAGGCAAAGATAAATCAACATTCCGATAATCCATATCAGTTCCCTGGGTTTACGGTAAGACCCGTATAGCAGGCCCCGGAACATGTGCAGGTAGACAACGACGAAGAATGCAGATGCACCGGTTGAATGCATGTATCTGAGCAACCAGCCGTAATTTACATCCCGCATGATATATTCGATTGATGCGAATGCGCCTTCACCCGTCGGGTTGTAGCTCATGGTCAACCAGATTCCTGTCACCAACTGATTGACAAGCACAACCAGCGACAGAATGCCAAAGTAGTACCAGAAATTGAAATTCTTCGGGGCATAGTAATTTGACATATGCTTCTCGAAGGTTTTGGTAACCGGGAGTCTGGCGTCTATCCATTCCATGAAATTTTTAAATCCCGCCATCAGACAGAACTCCCGTCTTCACCAATCACAATGACTGACTCGGACTCATAATAATGCGGTGGTACTTCCAGATTTGAGGGTGCCGGCACACCGGCATATACCCTTCCGGCAAGGTCGAACATGGACCCGTGACAAGGGCAATAAAACCCGCCCAGCCAGTTCGGATCAAACGTCTGTGGTTCCAGGGCAGGCCGGAATTTGGGAGAACAATTCAGATGTGTACAGATACCAATCAGTACCAGGATGTCCGGCCGAATTGAACGGGTATCGTTTCTGGCATACTCCGGTTGCTGCTGGCGATGTGAATCCGGATCAGCCAGTCGAATATTCTGGGAATTCAACTGTTGCAGCATTTCCTCGGATCTTTTCACTACGAATATCGGCTTGTCTCGCCATGCGGGGAAGGGACCAAGAATATCACCAGGCGCCAGTTTACCGACATCGATCTTTACCGGTGCTCCAGCTGCAAGAGCCTTTGCACTTGGATTAAAAGAACTGACAAAAGGAACAGCGGCGCCTATTGCGCCAACCGAACCAACAACAAGGTTGGCGCCAATCAGAAATTTACGTCGCCCTTTATTGACGCCGTCATCACTCACGGTTGTACTCCCTGGTACTCAAAAAACCGAATGACTGGTAAGAGATTCATACTGCAGCCATATTGGAAATGGCCACTATCGGGGCCTCGCAGATTTTAACACAGTCCATTTGTATATTGTTGCTGTAAGGTGAAATGAAGTACCTTTTTCTGGAAGCACACCAGGATTGGAAAATACGGGGTGTCCAGGCTGATTAACGCTTTGAATATTGCGGACGTTTACGGGCTTTACGCAATCCAACTTTTTTACGTTCCACCATACGGGCATCGCGGCTGACCAATCCAGCCTGCCTGAGTGGTGGACGCAGAGTTTCATCATACTCCATAAGAGCTCTGGTGATCCCGTGTCTGATTGCACCGGCCTGGCCAAAACTACCACCACCACGGACACTGACCTTAAGGTCGAACCTGTTGCCCAGTCCTACCAGTTCAAGTGGCTGACGAACAATCATCCGGGCAGTCTCCCTGCCAAAATACTCATCAAGTGGACGTTTGTTGACGATGATGTTACCGCCGCCCGATTCCAGAAAAACCCGTGCCTTGGCGGATTTTCTACGTCCAGTTCCATAGTATTGCACCATATCAAATCTTCCCGTCCTGCCTGGTCATAGTTCAAGTGGTTGTGGTTGCTGAGCAGTGTGCGGGTGTTCATTCCCGGCATAGACTTTAAGCTTGCCCAGCATTGCCCTGCTCAACCTGTTCTTTGGCATCATACCCCTGACTGCCATTTCAATGACTTTCTCAGGTGATTCCTGCATCAGTTTATCGAAAGTAATCGACTTCAGGCCGCCTGGATATCCCGTATAATGCTGGTATACCTTGTCTGTGTTTTTATTACCGGTGACCTTTACTTTGTCAGCGTTGACAACGACGACATAATCACCGTTATCCACGTTTGGCGTGTATTCCGGCTTATGCTTTCCACGTAAACGGTTAGCGATTTGCGAACTGAGCCGTCCCAGCGTCTTGTCTGTAGCATCAACCACAAACCAACTGTGTCTGACCATGTCCTTATTTATACTGATTGTCTTCATATACCTGTCTTGCGGTCAGCTATTCACTCAATTTGAGTACTTGGAACCCCAATGGTGTAGCTGGAATCTGGAAGTCGCGGATATTACATCAGACAACCAGTATGTTGCAAGCATTCTTGTTGACCCCCGGACCTGATTTTTTTGAATTCCGGGGGATTATGAACCCTCCACTCCGAAGCGAAGCCATGCCGGCTTTTATCTATCTCTAAAGTCCTCATTTTAGTTCAGGAAATTCAGATTCGCTTTTTTCGAAATACACAGATTGCAGCAGTCAGGCTATTTGTCAGGCAGGCATTAAATGTTCAGTCTCCAATGCTCATCACTTTGCTGCAAGTTAATCTGTTCCCCGAAAGGTAAACTGTCCCCGATTGTGGTTAAATACCGGCTTTTTTGCGACAAGCAGTGTTTTCAATTCAGAATCTTCACTGCGGAAACGCAGACATCACCGTAAAGGAATCAGGAGAATTTCAAAATGAAGAAGAAAGTCGTCGTTCAGTTACCGGGGCATGCCAGACTCGATAAGTTACGTAAGCGATACGCATATGAGCTTGAAGCACTGGACCCGGTAGCCGAAATCGTCGAAGTGGATGCCAGCACCGAGGATTTATTTATAGAAGGCGCCCGGGACGCAGACGCATTGCTTACCTCCTGGGGAATCAATATCTCTCGCAGGATCATCGAATCGCTGGAAAATTGCGTCGTCATCGGCGTAGGCAGCGTCGGTGTTGATATGGTCGATGTGGATGCAGCTACTGAACACGGCATAGTGGTCACCAATACACCGGACATCTTCATAGAAGAAGTCGCTGATCACGCTCTGGCGCTCCTGATGTCCTGCTACCGTCAACTCAATATTCAATCAAATCTGGTTCGCAATGGACGCTGGTACGAAGGTCGACCGCGGCTGAATAATACTCCCCGATTAATTGGCCAGACTCTTGGTGTACTTGCCTACGGCAACGTTGCCCAGGCGACAGTCCGGCGGGCAAAGGCTTTCGGTATGGAGATAATCGCCTGTGATCCTTATGTGTCCGAAATCAAAATGACCAAAGAGGGTGTGCAACCAGTGTCCTTCAACGAATTGCTGGAAAGATCAGACTATGTCTCTTTACACTGCCTGCTGAACGAAGAAACCCGCCACATCATGAATGCTGATGCTTTCAGAAAAATGAAATCCACGGCATATCTGATCAACACCTGCCGGGGTGGAGTCGTTAATGAAAAAGACCTGATTGAAGCGCTGCAGAACGGAGAAATTGCCGGTGCCGGTCTGGATGTACTGGAGCAGGAGCCACCCGCGGCAGATAATCCCCTGCTGTCCATGGAAAACGTTATCATCACAGCACACGTGGCCTCTGCCACCACTCGCATGCGACCGGAAACACGCCGCCGGGCAGCCCGGGAAATTGCTCTTGCACTGCGGGGAAAATGGCCGATGAGCCCTGTAAATCCAACGGTCATGCCCAGAGTAGACCTGGAACGCTGGCAACCCTATCCAATGGACAGAGGGCCTAATCGTTGACCGTAAATTCGGCAGCAGTCTCCTCAAGGCATATAAGGAACTGCTGTCGGCCCTAGTTGTGACGTCAGAATCGGCTGTGCCAATTCCATGAATTCGCATAACATCGGCCGCGTATCCCTTGGGTCCATGATGTCTTCGATATTGAATGCTTCCGCTGTTCGAAACGGCGATGCCAGTGCATCGAGCTGTTGCTCTAGTTCCTTCCGCTTGGCCTCCGGATCATCCGATTCATCAATGATGCGTCTGTATGCGGCTGACACACCTCCGGAGATATGCATTGACCCCCAGTGAGCGGAAGGCCAGGCGACTCGTTTGAACATGCCGCCTGGTCGATCATGACACTGGCCGGCAACACCGTATAACTGCCGGATAATAATCGAAATCCAGGGCATCTGTGTGCGCAGGGTGGTGCAGAGAATTTTAGCGCCCGCCCGGACAATCCCCTGTCTTTGCTGATCCGGTCCCGACATGAAACCAGGTTCGTCGGCAAAATAAACCATGGGTAGATGAAAAGTGTCGCAGAGTTGCAGAAATCGGATTACCTTGGTGCCCGCGGCCACATCCATGGATCCTCCCAGACGTTTGGGGTTGTTGATCATGACACCTGTTGGGTATCCATTAACCCGGGCCAGACCAACGATCCGGGATCGACCGTAGTGTGGTGTGATCTCAAAGAAGGAATCCTTATCCAGCACAGCATCCAGTATTTTTCGGGGATCGTATAACTGGCGTTTGTTGCGGGGAATTACGGATAGCAACGACTCTTCACGACGCTCAGGATCGTCACTGGTATCCGTCCTGGGCGCCATCTGCCATACATTGGGCGGCAGGTAGGAGAGAAAGCGTTTGATCATGTCAAAGGCTTCCTCCTCACTGTTAGCCAGATTGTCGATAACACCGCTTTCAAAGACCTGGGAACGTTCATCACCCAGATCCTCCTTGGAGATATCAATGCCCAGTGATGCCTTGACTACAGGGGGTCCACCGGGGAATACCTGGCTGATCCCCTTTACCATCAGGTTGAAGTGGGCAAGACAGGCATCAACAGCCGGAAGACCCGCCACAGAACCCAGAGCCGCGGACACCACGGGTACTTCACACAGCAGATCCTCAATACCAGGGGTCACCGGATTGGTGGGTATATAGGTACGACCAATCTTCTCGAATGTTTTAACACTCCCCCCCGTGGCATCCAACAGTCTGATAAAGGGAAGACGCCAGTCCCGGGCAAGATTCTGTGCATGTCCCCCTTTGTTACCAATCGAGGCGTCAGCGGCTCCACCCCGTACAGTAAAGTCGCCACCACTGACCACCACTTTGCGTCCGTTAACCCGACAGGTGCCGATGATGGAATTGGACGGTCTGACATTAATCAGTTCGTCTCCTTCATAAGTCGCCGCTCCTGCCAACTGACCGATTTCCTGGAAAGAACTCTTGTCGGCAATGAGATCCAACCGTTCCCGAATAGTCAGTTTACCCCGCCCATGCTGGACGGCTATGCCTTCCTCTCCCCCCATTTTCTTCGCCATTGCAACGCGGCGTTTGATTTCATCTATCTCAGGCTGCCAGACCATGCTTTATTCCTTAATCAAATGAATATTTCAAAATACGTAATATTCCCCAATCAAACAAGTTCGGGGGACACAATCCTGCCTACGGGTGAGATGCATGAGCGAATCTCAACTGATCTGTGCCACTGATCGTTCCTCAGCGGGAAATCTGTGGTCTGTTCAGGACTTCGTCAAAGCAGATGTCCTGGCCAGCCACTTTGCATTATCAGCACCCGGAACTTTTGGCGGTCGTTTTGGAACAAGGCTATCCCGGTTCAACTTGAACCCGATGCCCGGCAGTTGTACCGGGGTGTTATCTTCTCCAACAGGCACCTCTTGCAACAGCCCCCTGGCCGCAGGCTGACCTTCCTGCAATACTTCTCCTATGGTCCTCACCCGGCTGGCCGGCACACCGAATCTGTCCAGTTTCTGTTCCCAGTTGGCTGCCGTATCCGTTCTGAATACTGATTCGAACCTCTGGCGCAATTCATGCAGATGTTTACGCCGGACAACAGGATTCTGCCAGCGTTGATCCTCTGACCATTCCGGATGCCCCAGAGCCCGACACAGATCGACGAACTGCCGTTCGTTATTTGCTGCTACCATAATGACTTCATCGCATGTTTCAAAACTACCAGACGAAGGGGCACGGCTCGCGGCCTCATTACCCAGCTTTGGCAAATCCTGACCTGTTGTAGCCGTGCTGACCACATTGTTCAACATCAGGTTCATGGCGGTATCAAGCATTGCAACATCCACGCACTGCCCTTCTCCCGTCCGGTCGCGTTCTCTTAACGCCGCCATCACGGCGAATGCCGCATTAACACCGGTTGCAAAATCCACATAGGGAGCACCCACTTTGACGGGACCGGAACCGACTGGCCCTGTAGTAGACATAATTCCGGACATGGCCTGGACAACATGATCATACGCCGGTCTGTGTCCTATAGGACCATCACTGCCATAGGCGGAAATAGAACAATAGACGATCTGTGAATTGCGTTCCCGGACAGCGGCATCACCCACCCCTAACCGTTCTGCCACACCGGGCCTGAAGTTCTGTACCAGAATGTCGGCATGATCCACCAACTCAAGCACTGCCTGCACCCCTGCCGGGGTTTTAAGATCAACTTCTATACAGTCCTTGTCCGCATTCTGACCACAAAAGGGAAGACCAAGTCCCTGTGCCCCAAGCTTTTCAAAGCCGCCACCCCAGCGTGTATTTTCACCACCGGGTTTTTCCACTTTAATCACTTGGGCACCAAGCAGCGCCAACTGGTAGGTGCAGTAAGGTCCCGCAAGAACCTGGGTGAGATCTATGACGCGTATACCATCAAGGGGAACAGGTCGGGACATATTTACTCCAAAAGTGAATCAGGCATGTATCAATACGGCAGTAGTGGCCCGTATCGAGGGACTGTTAACACCAAAGCCGTGGCATGACCAGGAAGAGGCAAGGTCAGGCGTTTAACCACACGATTAGGAAATAATATTCGAACCGGCCGGTTTCGGGTTACCCGGACTCTAATTGCTTATCTTGCCGATTTGCATGATCCGGCAGGTCACCGATTCGGTTTGTTCAAAATCATCAACGTTCTGTGCTTCCACGAACTCGTCATCCTCCCATTGTCCGGCCTGTACATCCCCGTCTTCATAAGATTTACCTGGACCGTGTTTCAGACCCTCCTGCCAGTAACCCTCATAACAACCGCCATATTCATAATCTATAACACCGTAACCATGGGGCTTACTATGTTCCCACTGACCCCTGTACCTGCTGCCGTCTTTGAACAGGTATTCCCCTTCGCCGTGTTTCTCACCACGAACATATTGACCTGTATACTGCTCACCGTCTTCGTAATAATAAGTCCCCTGCCCGTGTTTCCTGTGATCTTCATATTCACCTACATAACGATCACCATTGGCAAAGTAATAGGTGCCAAGGCCATTCCGTTCGTCGTTCTCAAATTCACCTATATACCGGTCGCCATCGGTAAAATGGACGACAATCCTGCCGTGTCGCTTACCCTCTTTCCACCGACCTACGTAACGTCTGCCATCAGACACAAAAGTCGTACCTTCGCCGTGCGGCTTACCATCCTTCCACATGCCTTCATGACGGTGACCTTCTCCATAATCAAGGACTCCGTAACCATCTGGTTCATTATCACGGTGCATACCCTTGTAGTAATTGCCATTACTGAACCAATGCTCGCCCTGCCCATGTTTATTTCCGTCTTTCCACTCACCCTCGTAACGGCTCCCATCCGCACTGTGCAACGTCCCCTGGCCATGCTGGACACCTTTTTTCCACTGTCCTTCGTAGATGTTGCCATCGACGTGCTGGAATATTCCCATCCCATCCGGATGATCATTGGACCACTCACCCTCGTAACGATGTCCTTCTGAATGGTAGTAAATACCCTGGCCATGCCGCTTGTTATTCTTCCACTGCCCCTCATATCGACCATCAGCGTATTGATGCTTCCCCTGACCATGCCGCTTGTTGTTCTTCCATGATCCAACATACTGCTGATACCCATCGTCATAGACGTAAGTTCCGGTTCCGGACTTGCAATCTCCCTCGATACAACCGGTCTCTGCAGTGACAAAAACGCTCATCAGCAGGAGACTGATGAACCAGGCTGCATATTGACCGAAACTGATGAATATGGATGTTTTACTGGCTGTATTGAATTCAGACATGTCTGCCCTCACTCATTCTTTCTCAAAACCCTGGCTGGTAAACTTCAGCGTCCGGCTATTTTCTGTCACCGTACGCACAACCTCATCCGGTGCACCAGCAGGTACCTGTGCTGCTATTTCCAGCGTCTTTTTTACCACAGAATCCATATCACCGGCAACATCAACTCGTGGATAAGAAGTCCTGTCATGATGGTTTTGCCAGCACCCGGATCATCGGAACCAACTGGAACAGACGTTACGACTGATATGACAGAATCATCATATATTATGGAACGGCTACAAAGTAGATTACCTGATGGGCAGAAACTCGATTCAGATGTTCTCAACTCCGCAGGAGCTTCCCTGGCGTGGCGCCCGTGTATTCGTTATCCATTAACAGAACATTGCCATTGACAATGGTGTGTTTGATACCTGTCGCTGTCTGCTTCAGACGACGTGCTCCCGAAGGTAGATCATGCACTACTTCCGGCATGTCCGGACCAACAGTATCCGGATCAAAGATCACCAGGTCAGCGGCCATCCCCCGGCGCACCAGACCACGATCATGCAGCCCCCATAGGGTTGCGGTGTTATAGGTGATCTGTCGAATGGCGTCTTCCAGGGTTAATGCCTCTTTTTCCCGAACCCAGTAACTGAGCAGATGGGTCTGCAATGAACTGTCCATGATCTGGGACACATGGGCGCCGGAATCCGAGAAAGTCACCACCGACCGTGGGTGTTTTATGAGTTTCAGCACTTCATTCATGTCTTCATTGGCGATAGGGGATCGGAAAATCATCTTCAGATCCTTCTCCAGCGCCATATCGATCATCAATTCAACCGGATTTACACCTTTTCTATCAGCCAATTGCGCCATGGAAGGTTTGTCGTATGCCATGTCGTCCATCGGATATATATAGTCCCAGTCCGGTGGCCGGAGTTCGGCGCCAATGATCCGGGGTCCAGTGTACTCCCGGCTTGCCACCTCTATCAGTTTTGCCTTGATTACAGGATCGCTTAATTGATTCTTCTGTTCTTCCAGAGAAAGGGTGCGAAATTTCTCCCAATGCTCCCAGGAATCGAAAGGAAGGTTACTTTCAAATGTCAGCAGATTGTTCAATCCCCGGCTGTGTACCTGGGCAAACATTCGTCCCCCTGCCGCAGCTGTTTCATCCAACAGGTCAGTATAGGAATTCCAGTAGTCCGGCACCGCCCTTGGGCTGAACAACCCCCAGGTTTGCGTAACCCCGGACTCTACTGCCAGGTCCCGTAAACGGCAATGATAATCCCGCAACCGCTCCTGATCCCGGCCCGGTGTTTCACCGGCGAGTTCAAAAATACCTTTCCCGGTCTCACCCACTGCATTAACGATAGCGCGCACTTCCTGCCAGTTGGCCAGCCGACTGGCGACGGGCCGATTATCCGCAGTCTCATGATTGCGGGTACGGGAAGTCGAGAAACCGATCGCCCCGGCATGCATGGCCTGCCTGACGATATTCTGCATGGCTGTGACTTCGTCATCGGTGGCTTCTTCAGTAAATGCCTTTTCGCCCATGACGTAGGTGCGCAGTGCGGAGTGGCCGATATATCCTGCGTAGTTGATACCCTTGGGCAGATTGTCCACAGCATCCAGAAACTCCGGGAAGGTCTCCCAGGTCCAGTCAATCCCCTGAAGCATGGCGTCCCGTGACAGATCTTCCGCCCGCTCAAGATTTCTGAAGACAAGATCAGCATCTTCCTGTTTGCAGGGCGCCAGGGTAAAGCCACAGTTGCCCATGACCACACTGGTCACTCCGTGATAACAGGAACAGGAACCGATCGGGTCCCAGAAAACCTGGGCATCCATGTGCGTGTGACCATCAACGAAACCGGGACTCACTACGAGGCCATCGGCATCAATCGTCTGTTGGCTTTTCCCGGTAAATCGACCGATGGCGGCAATGCGACCATCTTCAACAGCTACATCAGCGCGGTAGGAAGCACCGCCAGACCCATCGATGATGGTGCCGTTTTTGATGACAAGGTCAACGCTCATATCCTGATTCTCGACTTGATGAATACCCGGATAGTAACATTTTATTGAAAAATACGAAGGTTATTCTTCCGTAATCTTCTTCTCGAAGTCCCCGGCAAAGACCATGGTCATCTTGTCCAGGTCTATGTGACGTCGTATGGCCGCATTAATTTCCTCGGGGCTCAATGCCATGATTTTCTGTTCCAGCGACGCCGTCCAGTCCATGGTCCTGTCCAGGTAGAGGTTTGAGGACAACATACTGGCCAGCGTACTGTCACGGGACCGGATATTCATTTGATATTGCACAATTCCTGTCTGTGCTTCAGCAACCTCGTCCGGCGAAAAACCTTCTGTCAACATCCTGTCTACTTCATCCCGAAACGCAATCTCAAGGGGTTCGGCATTCTCCGGTGCATAGATAGCATAGGCAAATAAACCACTAGACTCGTCGATGGAACCCGCTGAAAAATAAGACCCTACGCCATAACTCAATCCTTCCTTCTGCCGAATACGTGTAGCCAGACGAGAATTCAGAAAACCACCACCCAGCATAAAATTACTGATTAACAACGCTGGATAATCCTCATGATCATCCCGAATTGGCAGGTTGATTCCAGCACCAAAATAGGCATTTGCTTTATCCGGCGTGTTAATGACAATTTTTTCCTGTGGCACTTCAAAATGAGGACTTGGTATTCGTTCATACGTCGCCTCAGCTTGCCAGTCACCCAGAGTTTCCGATACAACCTGTTCAATTTCTGCCGGGTCAAAATCACCAACGACAGCCATGTGGCCATTGGCAGCGCCGTAGAAGGTCTCATAAAACTGTATCAGTTGATCCAATTCTATAGCTTCAGTGTCGGCAATCGATTCCTCAAGAGTACTGATGTAAAAAGGATGTCCCTTCGGGAAAGGATTCAGGTGGCGATTCAGAGCAATGGTTCCCAGGGTCCGGGGCTGGGACTTCTCTTCTTCATAACCGGATAATACCTCCTGTTTGAGTTCCTCAAACTGATCTGGATCAAACCTGGGCTGCTGAAGAACCTCAGCAACCAGATGAAGAGCCGCTGTCAGGTTTTCACGCGTCGTCTGGAAGCTGCCTCCCGCAGAATCAAGATCACCGCCTACCCCGCCATTTACTTTTAATCGATCAAATTCATCGTAAAGTTCCTGACGCGACAGCCGCTTGGTTCCACGCATCAGCATACTGCCAACCAGACTTCCGATATCACCCGGTAGACCTTGCAATGATTCCCCATTACCCATTGGCAGGTTCATGGATACGTTTACACTTCCGCCACGAGTCTCCTTGGGCAACATCGCCAGCTTAAAACCATTCGCCAGGGTTACCCGAGTAGTTCGTGATTCAATGTTCTCTGGAGATGAATCGAATGCTTCCCCGGTTTTAATATCTTCCCTGCCTTTATACCCGGCAACGATTGCAGCGACATCGGGGACATCCGGTATTTCGGCTCTGTCCGGTTCATCGGTGGGGATGAAAAAACCTACCGTGCTGTTCTGGGATTTCAGGTAGGTTGCAGCGACACGTTGAATGTCCTCTGTTGATACCTGCTCTAATCTGTCCCTGTTCAGAAAGAACAAACGCCAGTCCCCCATTGCGGCCCATTCACTGAGTTGAAGCGCGACTGACTGCGATGAATTGAACATGAGATCGATATTTTTGAGCATCCGGATTCGCGCCCGTTCTACCTCTTCATCGGTGATCAGGGTTTCGTTAGCAGTCTGGTAAATCGTCTGTTGCATGGTCTGCCAGACATCTTCAATGGAGCCTTCTTCTCGTACCTGTGCATAGGCCAGTAAAGGACTTGCCTCACGAAGCTGATAGGCTGCGGCTGCAACCTCGGCAGCCTTACCGGATTCCACCAGCGCTTTGTGCAATCGGCCGGAAGGGGCATTGGACAATACATGCGTCAGTATCTGTATGGCAGGGAAATCTTCATGAGAACCCGGAGGAACATGATAGATCACCATAACCAGCTTGATGTCACCGGTTCTCCGCAGGGTAACGCTTCGTTCGCCATCCTGAGTGGGGTCTTTGGTATAGGTTGGGTAAATCCGGTTGGATCCTGATCTGTCCGGACGTGGGATGGCGCCGAATTTTTCCAGAATGAGTTCTTTTGCCTTTTCCACATCAAATTTACCCGCGACAACCAACACTGCATTATCCGGCTGATAATACTTCCGGTAAAACGCCTGTAGACGTTCTATCGGGACATTCTCTACGTCCGAACGCGCACCAATGGTTGATTTCCCATAGTTGTGCCATAAATAGGCCATGGACAGGGTGCGTTGCATCAACATGCTGAATGGATTGTTCTCACCGGATTCCATTTCATTACGCACTACAGACATCTCCGACTTCAGGTGTTCTTCCGATATGAAACTGTTGACCATGCGATCTGACTCAAGATCCAGAGCCCACTCCAGGTTATCGTCGGACGATGGGAAGGTTTCAAAATAATTGGTCCTGTCAAACCAGGTGGTGCCGTTGGGTGACGCACCCCTTTCGGTCAGTTCCTTTGGAATGTCCGGATGATTCGGGGTACCCTTGAACACCAGGTGCTCCAGCAAATGGGCCATCCCCGTTTCACCATAAGCCTCGTGTCTGGAACCTGTCAGGTAGGTGATGTTTACCGTGATGGTAGGCTTGCTCGGGTCAGGGAACAGGATGACGCGCAGCCCGTTTTCCATTCCATATTCGGTAATGCCTTCGACGGTCGCAATTTCAGTGAGCTTGCCATCGGCCAATAACGGCATGCAAGGCAGTGTTACAAGAACGATAAAGGCCAATAATTTATATCGGAAACTAAAATCCATAGCAGGCTCCAAACAGGGTAAAACCCGAATTAAACACTTTTTCAACAGGTTGGCAATTCAAAAGTTGATCTCTTCAAGACACATTAGTCTTGTTTCCAACTATTAAATATCTGCTTCGGGGATTGAGGAGCGATAATCCAATCGCCTTCATGACGGGATTACCCGCATGTATTGCCTGATAATTCCGCTCGAAATGGCAATATTCGTCCTGTAATACTGCATCTCACTTCGCTCTACTGAATCCCGATGTGTTTTTTGAATTCGATAGAATGGGAAAAAATAGGGGTATTAAGTCATTCGTTTTATACAAAGTGTGAATAGTTTAAAAATTATTTGACTAAAGTACTGAAAATAGCATAAATTTTATCCCTGAATTCTTTCAGAAAAGTTTTTTTCACAGGAAAGATTCACCTACATTATTAATAAAAGGTAGAACCAGTTATAAAAGAATCTAAACCAGGTAAAAAGAACAATTTAGTAGATATCCATGCTGTAAATACCAACATACTTCGGTCGGTACTTATATTCAGTTTGTTTGCCACCCATTCCCGTTCCACCATAAGCTGGGTGACTGGAACCTGTCAGTCAGGTGATGGTCGGCTTGCTCGAATCAGGGGACAGGATAACGCACATACCATTAATTGAATTGGAGGTTAGAGTTATGTTAGCCAAAAAAACTGGCAATTGTTTTCGTTTGAAGAGAATTGCAGGACTATATCGGATGTATCTGGGGATGGCATTTTCGCTGTTCTTCATCTGTGTACCCATTGAGCAGGGTTTTGCCCAGGAACAGGTGGAGGCATCCAAAACAGACATAATTGAGGAGATCGTAGTCTTGGGTACTCGCCGCCATGACGGACGCGCTCAGACCAATTCGCTTGTTCCTGTGGACGTGATTCGCGGGGATGATCTCGGCAGTCAGGGTCCCACCGACATGGATTCGCTGCTCGCGGCATTGATTCCGTCCTATAACATTGACTCTCAGCCTATCAATGATGCGGCCACACTGGTGCGTCCCGCCAAGTTGCGCGGGCTCCCGCCAGACTCAACGCTTGCCCTGGTAAACGGAAAGCGTCGTCATCGCGCATCTGTAATCACTTTTCTCGGCAATGGAGTGGCCGATGGATCCCAGGGTGCTGATCTCTCCGTGATCCCGTCAGTAGCAATTAAGCGAGTGGAAGTGCTGCGTGACGGCGCCGCCGCCCAGTATGGCTCCGACGCCATCGCAGGCGTCATCAACTTCGAATTGAAGGATGATGCCGAGGGGTCTTCAATCGAGGCTCGCTATGGAAGCTATTACGAAGGAGATGGCGAAGCCCTCAATCTGTCGCTGAACTTCGGGTTGCCTTTGACTGATGCCGGCTTTGCGAATATCAGCTATGAATACAAGCAGGCCGACCCCACCAACCGCTCGGTGCAGCGAACCCAGGCCACGAACTATGCAAATGCGGGCAATCCACATATCAATGATCCAAACTACTTGCCTGTCTTTCATCCCAACGTCATGGTGTGGGGTACTCCAAAGTTTGAGTACGATCACAAGTTCTTTGCCAATCTCGGCCTTGACCTCGGCAATGGGCGGGAGGCCTATGCCTTTGGTAACTACGCCCAACGCGAGGTTGAGGGAGGGTTCTACTACAGGCACTACGGTCGAGGCGGTGTCTTCGAAGGTCCATCAAACGTAGTCGTGGATGGCGTCACTTACGCCCAGACACTCAAGGTCGCAGATCTCTCCCACGATGGTGTGTCCGGCAACTGTTCTCCAATCGGGGTTGTCAACAATGCCCCGGTTGCGGCGCATCTCGCTGCCACGGAAGCCAACCCGGACTGCCATTCCCTTATTTCGACATTTCCAGGAGGGTTTACGCCAAGGTTTGGCGGCACCCTCACCGACATGGCGCTTGCCTTTGGAGTTCGAGGAGACCTGGTGAACGACTGGTACTTTGATGCCAGCGGCGCATTTGGCGTCAATGATGTGGATTTTTTCATGCGCTATACGATCAACCCTCAGTTGCTTATCAAGCTGCCGCATGGTCAAAGAAATGAGATACCGATCAATTATTTTCCCGGTTCCTACACACAGTCCGAGTACGTCCTGAACTTTGACCTCTCGAAGTCCATTATCCTGGGCGAGTTTAACGCTCACATCGCCTTCGGTCTTGAACATCGTCAAGAGAAATTCAAGGTTGAGAGCGGCGAGGAGAATTCCTGGTTCATTGACAGCCGTGCCGGCGGACTTGCCGACCAGGGCTTTGGCATCGGATCAAACGGATTCACCGGATTTGGACCCCGGCTTGCGGGTGTATTCGATCGTAACAGCTACGCCGTCTATTCGGACCTCGAAGTGGAACTGGCGGACAACTTCATCAGCGCGGTCGCGGTACGTTTAGAAGACCATGAGGATGTTGGCAGTACGGTGGACGGAAAGTTGACTGCCCGTTGGCAGGTGTCCGACATATTCGCATTGCGTGGTGCGGTGAGCACTGGCTTCCGCGCACCCACTCCAGGACAGGCTAACATCCTGAATGTGACTACCGCCTTCACCGATGGAAGACTTGCCGACGAAGCAACGCTGCCACCCACCCACCCTGCGTCCGTCATTGTTGGGGGCAAGCCCTTGACACCAGAGGAATCCATCAACTTAAGCTTTGGCAGTGTGATTGAACTTGACTTGTTGGATATCACGGTGGACTTCTTCCGCATTGAAGTCGAGGACCGCATCGCGCGAGGCAGTGTACAGCCTCTCACTCCGGCAGATACCCAGGCCTTGTTGGCTCAGGGTGTTGCCGATGCGCAGGCGCTCACTTCCGTGCGTTTCTACACGAACGACTTTGCGACGACCACCCAGGGGGTTGATTTGATCGTTGAATATCCGATGGACTTAGGCGTTGGCGTGAGCAATTTGAGCTTTGCCTTCAACTACACCGATACCACGGTCGATAGTCGAAACCCGGAAGTGATTAATGACAAGCGCGTCGTTCAGTTGGAACAGAACCTGCCGAATTCACGGTTTACCTTGTCGTTCTATCATAACCAGGGTCCGTGGGACTTTTTGGCGCGGGTACGGCACTATGGCGATTTCGTCGAGTTCTCTACCGATGATGGAAGTGCGAGGCTTGATGCAGAAGCCAGGATTCTGGTGGACGCTGAGATTGCATACAACTTCAACGACAATGGGACACTGATTCTCGGAATGGAAAACATGTTTGATGAATATCCGACCAACCAGAAAGAGAATGCAGACCCATATCCTGCTGGACTCCTGTACGCAGAGACCTCACCTTTTGGATTCAACGGTGGCTACTACTACCTGAGAGCCATCTGGAACTTTAATTAAACCCTGGGAGGCTGTCCGAGAACTGCGACCGTAGCGAGGGCGAGACTGATTGAGTCATATTTTTTGGTTATTTGAGGCAAATATTGTACATATTAAACGAAAATAAGCGGAAAATATGGCCAATCAGGCTTGACCGCAGTAGGTCAGTCTGTTTTCGGACAGCCTCCAAGATGCATGCCAAACGGTATCGGCGCCTGGTTCTTTCCAGGCGCCGTTACCAAAATGCCTTCTAGAGTTAAATCAACCTTCTCCAGTCAGCAGTATCCTTGCGCTGCAAATTGTGTCCAGGGCTCACGTTCACCAACACCATAGCCTCGAATCAGCCCATCTTTCAGCCTTTCCCGGAAATCCGGAAACTCGTCAAGTGCCCTGATTCTATCCAAAGCCTCAAGCCAGGAGGTCTGATCGTATGTCACCTGGCAATGTCGGAATTCCCCCTCTTCAAAAAGTCCATAACACGCAAGTTGTCTGCCGCAACGATTCTGTCCCACGCTGCCTGGATTGATGAAAACCTGTCCATTGATAACCCGTGTAAACTGCACGTGTGAATGACCGAACAACACATAAGGGCTGTCACAGTCCTCTGCCAGCAATAACAGGTGTGAATCAGGTGAATTTGGCAGTGCATGTCTGGGGCCGCCTTCTACTGTCCCGTGATTCAGGTACATGCGAATGCCACCGACCTCATATTCACCATTGGATTGCAAATTCCGCAGGAATTCATAACCGACCGGGTCGAAGTGATCTATAATCCAGTTGTTCAGTACCCGCCACGGGGCAGGGTAGTTCGCAAATATCTCCGGCTTGAGCATTTCCAGATCGTGATTGCCCATGATAAAAGTGCCGTTATCGATACCCTGCAATAATGCCATGGTCTCGTTACTCTGCGGTCCAGACAGCACAGAATCGCCAAGAAACACAGTTCTATCCGCATCGTGTTCCTTCCTGAGTATTGCTGCAAGTGCCTCCGAATTGCCATGAATATCGGAAATGACTAATATTTTCAATAAATTATTCCTTTACTTCCTGAATGATGATCCAGGGTTTGACTCGAACGCTCATGATAAGACTGAAAAGGAAATAATGCCAATTTTCACTATGCAGACCAAAACATGAAAAAAATTTTGACCATACTGAAACGACTGGTTATTGGCATAGCCATTATGTTGGTCGCAACCTTCGCATGGTTCTATATCGAATATCTTCGAGAAGTTTCGGAACTGGTAGAACTCGGTTACAGGGATGCCGGATTTGTGATTGATTCCCATGATTCCATCAGTTTTCTTGCTACTGGTGATACCGGTTCCGGCTTGCCCCGCCAGCGAGATATCGCAATTCAGATGGAAAAGCGATGTCGCCAGAAAAAACCGTCAGGAATTCTATTGCTGGGTGATGTGGTCTACCCCAAGGGGGTTACTTCCGCCGATGATCCACAATGGCTGGAGAAAGTTTTTTCCGTTTATACTGGAAAGTGTCTGGATACTGTTGCAATTTATCCAGTGTTGGGAAACCACGATTATAAGGGTAACACATCAAGCTGGATTGAGGTTGCCAAATTGAATGATCGTTGGAAATTTCCGTCCAGGCATTACTCCATAGAAATTCCTGACCTGCTCACTGTTTATGCCCTTGATTCACACTACCCATTTAACATCAAGAGTCACGGCATACCCGATTTTGGTAAATCCACTACACCCTGGACGATCGCTATCGGCCATCACCCATTACAATCCGCCAGTGCAGGTGGTGGTGGACATCGGGGTAATAGTTTTAAAGGGTATATCCTCAGACGAACGCTCTGTAACCGTGTCGATGCGTATCTGAGTGGGCACAGCCATCACCTGGAATACGACAGGATACATCGATGCGAAATGGATCACTACATCTCTGGAGCTGGAGGTGGGACATTGCAGGAACTGGAAAAAAATCACAATGCCTTGTTCGCCGCTGCCGAATATGGTTTTCTGGAGTTGGAGGTTTCCCCAAAGGCAATCAAGGGACAATTCTTTTCCCGAACCGGACAATTGATTTTCCAAACTTCCACAATTAAACAGTAAGCAGGCAACCCTGGCACTTTACTCCGACCCCGGTGTTTGAGATGCTGTTCAATCAGGAATTTACGGAAATAATCATGAGTAAACTCTACACAATGGAAATGAACTCCATCTCAGGAGAATCCGTTTCTCTCTCGGAATATCGCGACCAGGTACTTCTGATCGTTAATCTTGCCAGTCAGTGTGGTCTGACTCCCCAATACGCAGGTCTTTGTACATTGCATGAACAGGGTGAGGTCAAGGTTCTTGGCTTTCCGTGTAACCAGTTTGGAGCACAGGAGCCTGGCACTGACGAACAAATTCTGGAGTTTGCAAAATCCAGATTCGATGTCAGTTTTCCCATCTTTTCAAAGATCGAGGTCAACGGTGATAATGCCTGTGAACTTTATCAGTGGCTGAAGTCAGAAAAACCGAATCCTGATGGTAATGCGGATATTGCCTGGAACTTTACAAAATTTCTGATCGGGAATGATGGCAGTGTACTGGCGCGGTTCGAACCACAGGTGTCACCAGAGGACATTGGAACTCAACTGGATAATTTTCTTTAGTGAAGGTGGGGTCAGACCCCGGTGTCTAGATGATACAGAATCACCGGATTATTACGATTTATGGCCGTAAACCGGTTCTGGAAGTACTTCAATCAGATGAGCAGGTTTTGCGTCTGCATATGTCCAGGTTGGTCAACCCTTCACCCATCATCAACGAAATTCTGGATGCGGCATCAACCAGAAACATTGAAGTCCGGCTCCACAGCAAACGGCAATTATCGTTTATCTCAAAAAACAGCCGCCAGGACCAGGGTGTTGCGCTGGACCTGGCCGCTCCCAAACTTGTAGATCTCTCCGAACTGCCACTGACCTCAAGCCAGTTGATCGCGCTTGACGGCATTACCAATCCACAGAACCTGGGAATGATCATCAGGTCGGTAGCTGCATCTCCCTTACATGGTCTTATCCTTTCGAGGAAGGGAAATGCGGGTTTAGGACCGCTGGTTTTCAAAGCAAGTGCCGGAACAGTCATTCGAGCCAATATATTTCAGTGCGATGACCTGGTAGAAGCTATCGGATTTCTCCAGCGCCGTCATTTCGCGATCTACGGACTCGCCGGGAATGGTTCGGTCACGCTGGATGCTCTGACTGTCAACTCACGCGCACTGTTTATTCTGGGCAACGAAACGGAAGGATTGTCAAGTAAGGTAATGAAAGTCTGTGACCAATTAGTGAATATTCCAATGGCAAATGATGTCGAATCATTAAACGTCAGTGCAGTAGCAGCGCTGGTGGCCTTTAGACAGATCTTCCATGGATCAGTGGGGTAAGGATTAGTGGGATCAGAGTCAATTGCCAGGGTAAAACGCCTGTCATTGTGTCGGGAAAAGAGAGTTTTACCATGGCGCCTGACTCTGACCCCTGTGTTTTCGAGACAAGAGGTTGTATTGAACCTGACTACCGGTTATTGTTGCGCGACGCCAAGGCTGGCAATTCTTGAAATCTAGATAATGAATATTCTATGAGACGATTCCGGGTTTATCTCTCGTTACTGCTCGTACTGTATGGCTGTGGCAGTGAAGAGGGGTTCAATGAAAATCAGATAGCGCCAAGAGGTTTTTTACGGATTGTGCATGCAATTCCCGAAGCCCCGGAAATATCTTCCACGCTGCAAATTCAGCGATTGGGCACGCTGGATTACGGAGAATTTTCCACTAATATCGCTGTCCTTCCCGATATCGACCGGGAATTCAATCTTACTTATTACGACGGTGATTCTGTTCAGGATCTGCTCACCGATACCTTGCATGTAGAAATTGATTATCTGGTTACCGTTGTAATTGCCGGTACCATGGCCGAACCACAATTGATTATTGTTGAAGATCCATCTCCTGTGATTGAAGAAGGCAGCGAAGATTCAGAGCTTCTGATTGTACACGCCAGCTCTCAGGCACCTTCCAGTATTGATCTTTTTCTGACGACCGGTGATGACCCCCCCGTGGAACCCAGAACGCAGTTAAGCCACTTTCAGGCCACAGAGAAGATCGTTGTACCACCGAATGCGGCTTATCGATTGCGCTACGCCAGTACCGGGACAGATGACATTCTGTGGGACTCGGGTGAATTTGAAATTATGGCGCAAACTCAAGGTCTGCTGTTAATAACCGATCATTCAGGACCAGGAAGACATTCAGGCCGGATACTCCCTCTTGCTTCTCAGAACACGCTGTCATTTCCATCCGAAGAGTTGCCCAGCGCCGCACGCTTTGCCAACATGATGGCCGATGCACCGGATGAAGTAGACTTCTATATCAATGATCAACTTACCGAAACAGGCATTCAATTCCAGGAGACCGGCGGCTTCCATGACTATGCTTCTGCAGAAATAATCACAGTCAAGGTTACCGAAACTGATACGCCTGAAAATGTATATCTGGAAAGGCAGATTACGCTGCATTCCGGAAACTGGCATACCATAACAATTTACGGTCCCCTTGATGATGCCAGAATTGCTCTGTCTCTGGATCATTTCCGGCGAATTCAGAACAGAGTGACTTTAAGCCTGAATAACTATTCTCCCTCACTCGGCAACCTGAATGCCTATGTTGTTCCCCCAGGCGAAAACTATACGGATTTAACACCAATTAACCTGTTACTCGGTACCTCAAATTCGGGAATTTTATATGCCAATGATTACGACCTGACCATTACTCCCGCGGATTCGCAGACTATAGACAGTGGCCCTCATCCTCTGTCCATGCCGGAAAGAGGAATTTATCGAGTGGATATCACGGATTCATCTGGTGGCGGCAGACCTTCGATCATCGTAACAGGTGATGACTTTACAACGCCTTCCGAGCCATAGGAGGCTGTCCGAGAACTTAACTGACCTACTGCGGACAAGCCTCCTGGTTTTTTCCAACAAGGTTGGTATTAGAAATCACAGCTTTTTCTCTATAGCAGTAACAACATGATCTCACCTCTGGATGACATAACAGTAATTGAAATAGACAGTTGGATGGCCGCTCCAAGCTCCGGTGTCATTCTGGCGGACCTCGGCGCCAGGGTCATCAAGATTGAACCACTCTCGGGTGACCCCATGCGGGATATGGGGCGCCCGGCCAAAAAGGGAGAAGGTCGTATTGACTATGACTTCCAGTTTGATGTGGACAATCGAGGTAAACAATCACTGCAACTGGATCTTGCATCGCCAGCGGGGGTGGAAATCGTTCACAGACTGTGTGTTGACGCACACGTCTTCCTGTGTAATCTGCTCCCTCAACGGCAACAAAAATTCTCCCTGGATTCGACGTCTCTGTTCCAGACCAATCCAGGACTGGTGCATGCAACCCTCACTGGATATGGTACCAGCGGCCCGGATTCATGGCGTCCGGGATATGATGTGACTGCGTTTTTCGGCCGCTCTGGCCTGTATGACGCCATGCGCGAGGGAGACGACGGTATAGTACCCATGGCAAGAACTGCCCAGGGTGATCATACCACCGGTCTGGCTTTCACGACTGCCATCTTGGCGGCGCTCAGAATGGTAGAACGCACTGGAGAGGGACAAGTTGTTGAAACATCATTATTGGAAACAGCGGTCTGGACCCAGGCCAGTGATTTTGCAGTCACTGCCGTGGACAAGGCGCCGGTAAGACATAGAGCAAGACATCAACAGTTTGCGCCAACTGTAAATCGTTACCCTTGCGGTGATCAGAACTGGATTGTATTCAACATGCCAGAGGAATCTTACTGGCCAAAATTTTGCCAGGCTCTTGGAAAACAGGAATGGATATCGGATGAACGTTATCTGACACCAGCACTACGATTCCGGGCAATGACTGAATTGGTCCCGGCTGTTGATGCGGTACTGTCAACCCGCAGTCGTGATGAATGGGGTAAAATTTTTGACGAAGCCGGATTGATCTGGGGTCCCGTGCTGGGTCTGCACGAAGTTGCAGACGATGCGCAAGCCGATGCCATAGGATTATTTCCTTCATTGTGGGATGAAACCATTGGCGAATATCGAACGGTGAGAATCCCGATGCGGTTTGCCAATGCAACGGTTGTTCCTGGTGGCCGTTCACCAAAAGCCGGCGAACACACTCGTAAGATCCTGCAGGAAGCAGGTTATTCTCAATCAGAAATTGACCTTCTCCATGAGTCTGGCATAGTAGCTACAGGAGTACATATCCAGGAATAGGCAAACGCTTATGATGATTAATTCAGTAACAGGCCCTATCTCTTCTGACCAACTGGGCTTTACCCTGATGCACGAGCATGTCATGGTCAGCGCGAGTGGACTTTGGGACTGTTATCCTGACCTGCTCGGGTCGGATAGGGAAAACCGGGCCATCCAAAGCCTTGTAGATGCCAAAGAAGGGGGTGTGGATACCATTGTCGATGCCACCACTTTTGATCTCGGTCGAAAAGCACCCTTGCTGGCCGAGGTTTCCAGAGCATCCGGGGTTAACATTATCAATGTTACCGGCTGGTGGCTGGATGTACCCCGATTCCTGGCTGGAGTGTCAGTAGACCAGATGGCCAGGGAATTTCTGAGAGACATTCGTGAAGGCTTCCGGGATACAGACGTCAAGGCAGGCTTGTTGAAATGTGCGGCGGATTTTGAAGGTGTTACTCCCCCGTTGGAAGTGATGTGCCGTGCCGTTGCAAGAGTCCATAACGAAACGGGATTGCCGATCATGGTTCATTCCTATCCCACGGGGCAGGTGGGGCGCCGGCAGATTGCCATCTTGAAGGAGGAAGGTGTTGACTTGACCAGAGTCAAGATCGACCACTCCAACGATACGACTGATGTCGAATATCTCAAGTGGGTGTTGGATCAGGGATGTTATCTTGGCATGGATCGATATCCAGGCAGACATGTAAGCCCCCACATGCGGACCGTGACCCTCAAGACACTGATTGACGAAGGTTATACCGACCGTCTGTGTCCTTCGCACGATTGCATTTGTCTGGCTGTAATGAAACAGCGGGAAGACGGCTCCATGCCGCATGAACACGAGTTCTCCCGAAACAACCCACATCGTTATCTGTATATGAAACATGAGGTCATTCCGGAACTGAAGGAAATGGGAGTAACTGACCAGACCATCAATACTTTGTTCATAGACAACCCACGGCGTTATTTTGCGGGTAACTGACTGCCCACATCAGTGCTGCATACTGCACAATCCGGTTCTATCCTGACTTCTTGTCAGTTACGATAGGTCTTTTTCAAACTTAAGTGGGTAATCAATGCTTCGGCTATATCAGTCGAACCATATGCGTGTTCTTGCCAGCTTATTCTGTGAACACAGTCAGCAGAATATCGATCCGATGGTTCCAACTACTGTCGTAGTCCAGAGCTTCGGTATCGGACAGTGGCTGAAACTACAGCTCGCAGAACAACAGGGTATTTCAGCCAATCTGGATTGTGTTCTCCCCGCCACCTGTATCTGGCGTCAGTATCGATCCCTGCTCCCGGAAACAGCTCTACCGGATGAATCACCCTTTGATCGTGAACGACTGGCCTGGCGGCTCATGCGGCTGATACCTGATACGGACCATGGGCCATTGAAACGCTATCTTGATAAGCCCGGTGATCCGGATATCCGGCTTTTTCAACTCAGCTTCCAGATCGCACAGGTCTTTGATCAATACCTGATGTACCGGCCGAAATGGCCACTGGAATGGGAACAGGGGAACCCTCTTCCGGATATCGATAATCTGGTGCAACGAACCTGGCAGGTAACGCTGTGGCAGAAAATACTCGCTGACGAACCCGGCATCTCGAAGCTGCATCGCGCAAATCTACACCGGCAGTTACTGAAAAGAATTGCGGAAAAGCCTGTTCTGCCGTCCGGGCAAGGTAATACCCTGTTCATTTTCGGACTTTCTTCAATAGCACCCATCCAACTGGAAACTTTTAGCAAACTATCGGAAATCATGGATGTGAACGTGTATTTTCTGAATCCCTGCCAGCATTACTGGGGAGATATCGTTTCACCACGGGACAAGGCCAGAAGATCGGTGCGCAAACTTCTTGGTACAGAAGGCAAATTGACGGAACAGGACTATTTGACAGTAGGAAATCCATTGCTCGGATCGCTGGGCAAACAGGGGCGGGAATACCTTGAGTTGCTCCTGGAGGACGATGCTGTCGTGGCCAGTGAGAGTTTTCGGGAACAGGACAGTGAATCCATACTTGCCATCATCAAGAATGACATACTCAATCTTGAGTATGGCGGTATTGACGAATCTCCTGCACAAAAGAACTCGCCAGACAGAGCTGACCACAGCGTACAGGTGCATTCCACCCACAGCAGAATGCGCGAAGTGGAAATTCTCTACGACCAGTTACTGTCAATATTTGACAACCACGGCAACATCGAGCCAAAGGATGTGGTTGTCATGGCGCCGGATATTTCCCTATATGCCCCTTTCATCAATACGGTCTTCAAAGACAAAATTCATTTCAGCATTGCCGATCGCACTTTAATCCAGCAATCAACACTGATTGCCAGCTTTTTTGACATCATTGCCCTGCCTCATACCCGACTCACCAGTGTGGAAGTCATGGATCTGTTGGAAGTGCCAGGCATCGCACGTCGATTCGACCTGGATGAAGATGAGATCAATCGCATTGCGACATGGATAGATCAAACAGGTATTCGCTGGGAATTCGATGGAAAAATGAAATCGGAACGCTGGGATTTGCCAGCCGAGAATATGAATACGTGGCGATTCGGTCTGGACAGAATGTTACTCGGTTATGCCATGGACTCGGGAGAAGGTCTGTACGCAGACCGCCTGCCCTATGATTTGGATGCCGCCGACGGTGAATTGCTCGGTACCCTCTGTCACATCGTCGATCAGCTTTTGCAGACCAGGGAAATCCTCTCACAACCCCATGACGCCCGCACCTGGAGAGATATCCTGAACCGTATCGTGCGTGAATTCTTTGATCCCAATGAACCGGAAACACTGGAGATTAATCAACTGCAGAGCATTATGGACCGCTTGCAGCAGGATACCGAAGCCGCCGGTTATACTGACCGGTTTTCCAGTCAACTTGTTCAATACTGGCTGGAACAGCAACTGTCACCCGAAAAACAGTCACCAGGATTCATTACGGGCGGCATCACCTTCGCTACCCTGGTTCCCATGCGCAGCATACCTTTTGAAGTTGTATGTCTCCTGGGGATGAACGATGCGGATTTTCCCAGGGAATCAAGACCTGTTTCTTTCGATCTCATGCATATCCATGGGCCGCGCAAGGGAGACCGTTCCAGACGTACAGATGATCGTTACCTGTTCCTGGAGGCTCTTCTGTCAGCCAGACGAATCTTCTATATCAGTTACGAAGGCAGGGGTACTCGCGACAACCAGGTGCGCCCACCGGCTACGACGGTCAGTGAACTGCTGGAGTACATCAGCGGTATTTACCCCGACTTCAGAGTGACCGAGCACCCCCTGCAGCCGTTCAGTCATCGTTATTTCAATGGCGAACTGACCTCCTATCAGAGAATGTGGTACGACGCCTTGTACTCATCACGGGAACAGGCGCTCTTTATCCAGTATGACCTGAAACTTCGCCAGGAACTGAATGCCGAGTCCATGGAACAACTGGTGGCATTCTTCCGGAATCCTGCCCAGTATTATTTCCAACATTGTCTCGGGGTATATTTTGATGACAGCAGTATTGAACTGAAGGAATCCGAATCCTTTGTCCTGGATTCTCTCGAAAACTACTCCCTGACCGACCTTGCCCTGAAGAATCTGATCAGTGGCAGAGATGAAGACGAATGGCAGCGAAGACTGTTTGCCAGTGGCATGTTGATGAACAATTCCCTGGGCCGCAGATATCTGGATCAGCAAACTGCCATTGCCAGAAGCATACACAACGAACTGATCGAGAGAATCGGGTACGAAGAACCGGTTTCGGTACGGGAAACCCTGGATATTGACGGGCGTAAACTCTCCATTACAGTGTCTGGTCTGTATGCCGAAAAGCACATCGACCTCCGCCCGGGGACATTGCGCAAACGGCAATTGGTCGAAGTCTGGATCAGACATCTTTGCCTTAACGCCAGTGGGCGTGAACTGCCTACCTTGATGATATCCAAAGGCAGCCCAAAGCCGGCAGTGTCAGGCATCAGACCCCTGCCTGCTACTGAGGCCGTCGACATCCTGCGCAAGTTGCTCGAATACTACGATTCCGGTATTAGAAAACCCCTGAATTTTTTGCCGGAATGCAGTTACAAGTATTTCAATGCATTGAAACGTGGAAAATCCAGAGAGCAGGCACTGCAGGCCAGTCTGGATTCCTGGCAGGATGTTTACAGTATGGAACCCCAGAACCCTTACTGGCAAAGACTGGACAAAGCGGACCATCTGTTTAATGAAGCCTTTGAGCAGGTGGCCTTGACGGTTTACGAACCCTTGTTGCAACACCAGAACAACGCATGAACGATCTTGCATCCGACACCTTTCCGCTGACCGGTAACCGGCTGATTGAAGCGAGCGCCGGGACAGGCAAAACCTATACCATCACCAATCTCTATATTCGCCTTCTTCTTGGCCATGGAAGGCAGAGACCACTGTCGGTAGACAGCATCCTGGTGCTGACGTTTACCAACGCCGCCACAGATGAGTTGAAACATCGTATCAGGCAAAGGATTGTGGAGGCCAAACAGGTATTCAGCGAATCCAATCAACTGGATGACCCATTCCTGCAGTCCCTGAAATCGGAAAGCGATGATCCTGGCCGTGATTTCAAGCGCCTGACCGCTGCCAGCCAGTTAATGGATGACGCCGCCATCTTTACCATTCACGGGTTTTGTGCACGCGTCCTCGGGGAACTGTCTTTTGAAACCGGTGTGCTGTTCGACCAGAATCTCACCGCCGACAGGAATGTCCTGTTGCAAATTGCCGCGGAAGATTGCTTCCGGAAACTAATCCTTGAACTACCTGAATTAGAGCGTGAGATAGCACTTGGACTCTGGAATAGTCCGGCAACGCTTATTCAGAAGACCCAACAGTTCCTGTTCCGGTCAAACCTGCACATCGGTCCACCGGAACGTGACGTGTCTGCGGAGTGTACAAAACTGTTCGTCAAAATCGACGAAATCAAGCAGCGATGGAAAGCAGACAATTTACCCGGCATCCTCAACGCTGCCGGATTCAGCAAAAGGAGCAAGGTCATCACTCGCATTGATGCCATGACCAGTCTCAGTCAATCTAACGGAATTGCGGATCTCTCATCTGAATTGTGGGATATTTACAGCAGGGAGAGTCTGCAAAAAGCCCTCAGGAAAAACATGGAGTTGCCTGAACACGAGGTGCTTACACTGATAGATGAAGTCTCCCAGGAAAAGCAAATTATTGAGCAGGTTAAAATCAACCTGTGGCACCTGATAACAGATTCCCTGAAAGAGAAAATCGACAATCTGAAAATCAGAACCAGTGAACTCACCATTGATGATCTCCTGGTGCAGGTGGACAGGGCATTGAGCAACAACGAATCTCTGGCAGGACAACTCGCCAGACGGTGGCCAGTAGCGTTGATCGATGAATTCCAGGACACTGATGATCTGCAATACAGAATTTTTTCCAGATCCTGGCAACAAAGGGGCAAGGACAATTGCCTGTTGTTCATTGGTGATCCCAAACAGGCGATCTATCAGTTTCGCGGTGCGGACATCTACACCTATATCAATGCCGGAAAAGTCGCGGACGATAAACGCTCTCTGTCGGTAAACTGGCGTTCGACGGAGTCTATGGTAGCCGCCATCAATCACCTGTTCGGCCAGAATAACATTTTTGGCGATGCCAATATCAGCTACACCAGGAACCAACCGTCGGCAAGAGCTGAACACATGTCTGTCATTATCGACGGCGTCTCTCCGCCACCTTGTCAAATCAGCTTTTTGCAGGACGTCATGAGCAAGTCAAAAGGACGGGTGAAGTGCATGGATCATGCAGGTGAGCAGATCGTACGACTGCTTGCGCTTGCTGATAACAACGCCGCGATGATCAATGACAAACCGATACATGCGGGTCAGATTTCGATATTGGTCAGGGACCGTAATGATGCCCGAGCGGCGCAGTCCGCGCTATTGGCCCGGGGTATAAACAGTGTCTACGTCACCCTGGAGAGTGTATTCCTTCAAGATACCGCAGAAGACTTGAGACTGATTCTTGAAGCCGTGATTGACCCCACCAACGATTACGCCATCAAAGCCGCATTGGCGACTTCACTTCTGCACAGTACTGTAGAAGAAATCAACAGGATCAATCTTGATATCGTCAAACATCAGGAAATACTGGCAGAATTTCAGGAATACCACCGTATCTGGGCAACAAGGGATATTGCCCCGATGATAGAAGCGATGATCACCCGGCGCGGTATTGCCAAAAACTGGCTGCATTTACCGGACGGTGACCGGCAGTTAACCAACCTCAGACACCTGGCGGAGTTGCTGCAGCAGCGTTCAACTGTCGCACCGGGTATGCGTCGACTGTTGAAATGGTTCACGAGTGAGAAAATCGCAACCTTATCCGCATCGGATGAAGACCGTCAGCTCAGACTGGAAAGTGACGAGGATCTGGTCAAGATCGTGACATTGCATGCAGCCAAAGGGCTTGAATTCGATATCGTTGTGATTCCCATGGCAGGATTTATCTCCCGGCAGAACAACAATGAACCCGTCCTTTTCCATAAAAAAGAAGATCATGAAGACAATGAAGCCCTTTATACCACTCACCTCAATTTTCTCCCGGATGATGATATTTGGAAAACAGCACTGAAGGAGAAATACGAGGAAGACATGCGCCTGCTGTATGTGGCGATCACACGGGCTCGATATCTGTGTTATCTGGGTTTAAGTAACACCGATGAACTGGATAATTCCGCCATATCCAGATTACTGGGATTAACGTTGAAACAGAATCGAAGTGTTGAATTCCTGTTTGACAATCTACCCGAAAGTCTTTTCGGGGTCTCATGTATTTCAGATGTCAGCACGACAAAGAGAGGAGATACCGACCCTGATAACGATGCACCGCCGCCGCCTCCTCCCATACCGGAAATCGACAACGACAGCTGGCGAATCCACAGCTATACCGGTGTATCGCGACGATTAAGAAAACAGGAAGACGACAACGACCTCATCATTGCAGCCGGGTACGGCGACGACGATAATGTCACACAGACTACTCAGGAACTGCAACCTGACCGTTTTGCTTTCCCGCGAGGCCCCCAGGTTGGTGTTGTATTACACAGTCTTCTCGAAGGTCTGGACTTTACCGCATCCGAAGACACTATTCGTGACCGCTGTGCCCGTTACCTCAAACGATTGGGTATCACCAGCCAGGAGGAGCTTTGGCTTGATGTACTCTCTGACTGGATGAGCGACGTGATTCAGACCCCCCTGCCAGACACTGAAGGTATTTTCCGCCTGTCCGATGTTTCCCTTGAGGACAGGATCTCCGAACTGGAGTTCCATTTTCCACTGCGGACTTCAGAGAGTTTTCTGGACCTTCTCAGAGCACAGGGATATCTGGTTGCAGTGGCGCCGGAACGGAATGTGATCCTCGACGGCATGATGACAGGGATTATTGACCTCGTCCTACGCGTTAATGGCAGGTATTACATCATCGACTACAAATCCAACTATCTTGGCGATAGTTTCAGGCAATATTCCGCGGATTCATTGGATGCGGCTGTTCAGGACCACCATTACGACCTGCAATATCTGATCTACAGCGTCGCACTGCATCGATTTCTGAGGTCCAGGCTGCCGGATTATGATTACGATGTTTCGTTCGGCGGGGTGCTGTATCTGTTTTTACGCGGAATGCAGGGTACGTCCGGTGAGACCGGAATTTACCGGGACAACCCGCCAAAGTCATTGATCATACAGCTTGATGAGGCTCTATATGAATCCCGCTGAGGGCTCCTTATTGAGACCCGCTGAAGGCTCTTTTTGGAGACCCGCTGATGGCTCCTTATGGAAACCCGCTGAGGGCTCTTTTTGGAGACCCGCTGAAGGCTCTTGGGTGATATCTTTTGGATAAAGATGAATTCCGTCATATCGACCGCTACTTCAGCGATTTTATTCACCGCGTAGTCCCGGATTGCAGTTCTCGCCTGCTGGAGGTCATGTCTACACTGAGTCATACTCTGTCGCAGCAACACAGTTGCCTGGACCTTTCGAATCTCGCAGACAAACAACAGATAATTACCGAACTGCAAGAGCTGGAACTCACGGCCGAAAATTCTCCCGTTGCACTACACGGTGACAAACTCTATCTCCGTCGATACTACCAGTACGAAAAAATCATCGTGCAACTTCTCGAGTTCTGGAATCAGCCACTTGATATCTATAACAGGCAACAACTTTCAGAGGGTCTTAAACAACAGTTTCCCGGTAACGGCAGTATCGACTGGCAACAGATTGCAGCGCTACAGGCCCTGACCAGGAAACTGACAATTATTACCGGTGGGCCAGGTACGGGAAAAACAACTATCGTTGCCCGAATCATCTTGCTGCTGAATGAACTGGCGCCGACGGCCCTGCAGATAAGACTGGCAGCTCCCACCGGTAAGGCAGCCATGCGTCTGGGACAATCCCTTGCAGCCACAAGTCATGCAATGGAACGTCCGGTTGTGCAGACATTGCACCGGTTGCTGGGGATGAGACGTGACGAACGCACTTACCGTTATCATGCGGATAACCCCATATCCGCGGATGTACTGATTGTCGATGAAGCATCGATGATTGACCTGCCAATGATGCATCGGATACTGACGGCATTGCCAAAGGATTGCAGGCTGATACTGACAGGAGACCCGGACCAACTCCCGTCGGTCGAGGTGGGTAATGTACTGGCTGATATCTGTAGCCGGAAAGTCGGTTACAGCAAGGCATTCCATGATCTGGTCAGGGATATTACCGGTGTTTCGGTGCCGGTCGATTCATCCGGAGATCCACTGAGTAACGTTATTTGCCGGTTGCAGGTGAGTTATCGCTTCCCACCAGGCCAAGGGATCGGGAGGCTTTCCAATCATGTTATCCAGCGTAATCCCAATATGCCGGAGAATGATACCGACATAGAAATACTTGATCCGGCACAATTACAGACAGCCGGTGGAAATAACCTCCTGATGGCGGAATACAGTGACTACTTTTCCTTGCTACACCAGAGAGGGGTTGATCCGTCAAAACTCGTCCAGGCATTTGATCAGGCTAGATTACTGGCTCCGATGCGCGAAGGTCCACTTGGCATAGAAGATTTAAACAACAGAATTGAAGCATCCCTTGAGAAACGTGGCCTGAAAAATCCGTTATCCGGGATTTATCACGGTAAACCGATACTGATTCTGCACAACGACTACAATCTGGACCTCTATAACGGCGATGTCGGCATTTGCATCGGGGACGGTGAACACCCAATGGTCGCCTTCATCAGTGACGATGGTGAAATACGTGAGTTGCTGGCATCCAGGTTGCCGCCACACGAAACCTGCTTTGCCATGACCGTGCACAAATCCCAGGGATCTGAATACGATGCTGTCACACTGATCATGCCGACTTCATTAACCGCAGGTTCTGAACATTTGATGAATCGCGAATTGGTCTATACTGCCATTACACGTGCGAAGTCAAAGGTTAAACTTTACTGTACACATGACATATGGAAACTATGTATGACTAACAGTCAACCCAGAGTCAGTGGGCTTGCTGACTTTTTTTCAGAACAAGCCGACACTGTGGCAGGAGACATTTCATGACGAATCAGATTCACGGTTTTTAGTACTCCAGATGGATGAAAGGTCAGACACACAGTTAAGGATCCCCCGGAAATGAAGAAACTTGCCCTGAATTGTTACAGCATCATCTCAATTACCTGGGCACTGCTGAATCTGACATTCTGGATGTTCCCGGTTATCCTGGTTACCCTCTGCAAGTTGATCCTCCCCTCGTTCAGGAAAACATGGAGTTCTGTCATAAACTTCCTGTACCACCAGGGTACGAGACTGAACAGTTTCTGGATGCTGCGTGTCATTGGTATACGTATCCATGTGGATGGGGCATTTGATGATCACCCTGCACCCATCATCATCTGTAACCATCAATCCTGGTGTGACATCCCGGTCATCCATCACGTGGTGACCGATCATGGACCCATCATCAAGTTTTTGATCAAACGGCAACTGGCGTGGGTTCCGGTGATAGGCTGGCTCTGCTGGATGTTGGAGTTTCCTCTTCTATACCGGGGGCAGGGCCAGGATTCCCGAAAAAAAGACTACAATACCCTGCGTAAATTCTCGGAGCAGGCGGTTGACAACAGCAGTGCCATCCTGATCTTCCCTGAGGGCACCCGCTTTACCCGGACCAAGCAGGCAGCACAGCATTCACCCTATATACATCTGTTGAATCCGCGTATAGGCGGCATTCGGATTCTAAATGAAGTGCTCGACCCCGATACTCCCATTATCGACCTGACCATCCTCTACGCTGGCGGCAACGTCAATTTTTGGGAATGTCTGCACGGTAAAGTCCTCGATATCCATGTGAATATTAAACAATTCCGTTTAGGCGATATCGATCATATGGCGAGTTGGCTTAACAATCGCTGGCAGGAAAAAGATGAATTACTGGAAGCACATAATCAAGATTGACTGCTTTCGATTACCCGTCACAGGAAGTGTTGCACCTTATCCCGGTAGGTCCTGCTCATCTTGACGGATTGACCATTGGCTAACACAAGATAGTACTCGCCATTCATATGCGAACAGAGCCGGGTCACCCGATTCAGGTTAACGATTGTGCTGCGGTGTACACGCTGGAAAACAGATGGGTCCAGTCTGGTCTCAAGATCCTTCATGGTGATGCGCATGATATGCGTCTCGTTGTTGGCGTGGATACACATATAGTCACCCGCGGCATCTATCCAGTCGATGTCACTGGTTAACACCAGTGCTGTCTGCCTGCCATCCTTGATGGCTAATTTATCGGCATGGGAAACTATGCCCGTATGATCTTTAAGAAGTTGCGCGACGGATGTTTCCGATTTTCCGGTGATGCCAATCACAAGGTCCAGCAGGCGCCTTTTTTCCACCACCGCATCTTTCTGCTGCTGTTGGTTCCTTGCCCTCTCCACTGCCTGTTCAAGGCGATCCGGTTCGATGGGCTTTAACAGGTAATCAATGGCATGGACATCAAAGGCTTCGATGGCGTATTCGTCATATGCCGTAACGAACACAACCATCGGCATATTATCCTGCTGCAATTGGCTGACCACATCAAAGCCACTCATACCAGGCATCTGGATATCGAGAAACATCAGATCAGGCATGAACTCCGTAACCGCCCGAAGTGCTTCTTTGCCATTGGCACATTCGCTGACGACCCGTATATCTTCAAAATCGGACAGGCGAAGCCGCAATCCTTTTCGGGCCAGCGATTCATCATCAACAATGACTGTTCCAAGCGTATTCATATCCCTTCCTGATATGCCAATCCGGTTTTTATCCGGGAACTATTCATCGTGCCTGTTACTTTCTGTGCAAAACATTGATGATTAACTACAGTTGCTGAATGGTAGAGATATCCAAAGGAGTAACCAGCCCATTACGGACAGAAATTCACTGATTTGTTTCAAATGGTATCCGGATCTCAATTTTTAAACCGTGAGGTAACACCTGGCTGAATACAACAGAATGGTTCTCTCCATATACACGCAACCTTTCCCGTACATTTGCCAACCCGACTCCCATGACCCCCGGTTCATTATTCTCTCCAATCGACATTCCAGGTCCGTCATCAATAACTTCCAGAATCAGATCATCATCCTCTCGCCTCCCGTTGATGACGATCTTGCCTCCTGCCTCTTGCTGTGCAACTGCGTACTTGATGGAATTTTCTACCAGTGGTTGCAGCAAAAGGCTTGGTATCAGTGCAGTAGCAGCCTCGGGCTCAATATTGAATTCAACCTTGAGCCTCTCGTCGAAACGGACTTTCTCAATATCAAGATACAATTTCAATGTGCCTGTCTCATGATCAAGATCAACCTTCTGCAACGAATCCTTGTCCAGGGAATAACGCAGAAAATTGCTCAGTTTGTTGACCATTGTGTTGGCAGTTTCTGTTTTCTTTTCCAGGATCAAGGTAGAAATTGCATTCAACGTATTAAACAGAAAATGTGGATTCAGCTGGTAACGAAGCATCCGTAACTGGGATTCATGGACAAGCGCCTCGGCCTGGATACCCTTCTGGACTTCATCCTGTAACATCTGATAAAACTTCAAGGCAAAGTAAAGACCGCTCCAGCAAAGCATCAGAAAGTAAGAGTAACCAATAATACCTTCAAAATAACCCATCATTCCGTACTGGATGACCAAAGTATAATCATTGAGGTAGTAGAACTGTGAAAAATTCTTGACAGGCTGCCAGATCAAAGCCACCGCATAAGACGCAGTCAGTACGGCTGTCACACGGATAAAAATGCTTTTATCCCAGACCATGCGATAGATGGTCCTGAGTACCAATGTCAACGCAATCCCGACAATCCCGTCTATCACCAGCAGGGGCGTCCTTACCCAGGGCTGCTCCCAGTAGGCATCCCGTAATGCGAACAGAATGGCCCAGCCGGACCAGCCCACCAGTTGCAGAATCCAGAACTGGTAGTTTCGGTTTTGTGCAAATCGTTCTGCCAGACCCATCCTGGACCTCATGTTTCCGTTTATTATAACGCCACAGCGTTATCAGTTCTTGTCCGGGGATTCAACACCGCGGTGATTACTTCCTTGGGGTCGGAGTAAAGTGCCGGAGTAAAATGGTGTCCGACCCCATTTTACTCCGGCACTTTACTCCGACCCCATTGAAATCGTGTAACATGATCCCACCGTTAAGTGGTGTATAGAGTCGGATTATATTCGAGTCTATATCAGCCACCCGGATCATGTCCAAACAGGAGACGGGAACGATGATTACCGTGGAGGATATTCCTGATGGGGAAATCGACATCAGTGCTATTCGCGCAAGCGGTCCGGGGGGGCAGCACGTCAACAAGGTTTCCACAGCCATACATCTGAGATTCGACATCATGGCATCTTCTCTGCCGACGAACGTCAAAACACAATTGACTCGTTTATCTGATCAACGAATAAGTGCCGATAATGTTGTACATATCAAAGCCCGGCAATTCCGTAGTCAGGAGAAAAACCGGCTGGACGCCATAGAGCGTCTGAATAAACTCCTGGCCAAGGCCCAGATGACCAGAAAAGTCCGGCGACCAACAAAACCAGGTAAGGCAGCAGTGCGCAAACGACTGGATGAGAAGTCCCGCCTTGGCAGGAAAAAGGAAATGCGCAGGAAGTCAACCGAGTGGGATTGATCAGTTTTGGCTTGTGATATAAGAGTTTATCTGTCAATAGGCGTCCAAAATTACCCTTCCTGTTGGAGAGAACTCCAGATGTTAAACAGTATTACGATGTAAATTTGACCTTGCCCGAGCCCGTTCTGTGCACTTCGCCAAGGCCAATTCACCGCTGTAGGCATGTGGAAGATCGGAAGAAGGTTGATATAAGATTAGGGCAAGGCAGTTTGAGGGTGTTGTCATTCTCCTAGCTACAGGTACAGGACAGGTAATAAACACCGCGCGGTTGGGAAATTGTCGGCAGGTATATCTGTTGCGTAACAGGTCAAGTGTTGACCGGCATTTTCAGCCAGGTAACGATCAGTCATGAAGATCGAACGACTCGCGGACAATCCCATCATTTCACCGTCGAGTTCGGAATCCATCGGGACAAATATTAATGGACCATCATTAATCCGGGTTCCCACCTGGGTCAGCCAACCTTTAGGCAGATATTATCTCTATTTTGCGCACCATAAGGGCAAGCACATACGCCTGGCCTATGCAGATCGTGTCGAGGGTCCCTGGACGATTCATGAACCCGGCGTAATGAGGCTGGAAGACTCCTTGTTTCCCACCAGCATCGACGTCAGCCAACTGTCAGAGCAGTTGCGCCAGCGCCTGAGGTCAATCAAAACAAAAGCTGATGACCCCCTGGCTTGTCATATCGCATCCCCGGATGTGATTGTCGTACCTGAGACCCGGGAAATTCGAATGTATTACCATGGTCTGCTCGAAACTGCGAGGCAGGGTTCGCGTGTTGCAGTCTCCAGTAACGGGCTTGATTTTACGCCACTGCCGGAAGTTGTCCCCCGCACATATCTACGAGTATTCCAGTGGCTGGGTTACTATTACGCGCTGGCGATGCCGGGAATATTTTACCGATCCAATGATGGCCTGACCGGTTTCGAGGAAGGCCCCAATCTGTTTAACGAGGACATGCGCCACGCCGCCGTCATGGTGTACGGTGAAACCCTTTATGTTTTCTGGACTGAGGTTGGTGATGCACCCGAACACATCCTGCTGTCAACCATCAACATCACGGGTGACTGGCATAGCTGGCGGGCAACGAATCCATTCGATGTGCTGATGCCTGAGAATGAGTGGGAAGGCGCAAACCTGCCAGCGGAGCCATCGATACGGGGGGCAATTGACCGCCCCGTAAACCAGCTGCGCGACCCCTGTATCTTTCAAGAAGGAGACAACTGCTGGTTTCTCTATACTGTTGCCGGTGAATCCGGTATTGCAATTGCCGAGTTGCAGCACTCACCGGGAATTCAATAGTGCAATCCGCGGTTATGGTGGTATATCCATGTCCTCAATTGTGAAATCGGGGTACTTGGTGACACCGTCGATGGTCAGAGGTTGTTCGTAGCCGTATTCGAAGTCATGGTTGGCAAGTTGATCAGCGATAATCACTTCAGACTTGGAACGCACCATTTCGCCGAACAAGCTTGAGTGCAATATTGCGAATTTCTGCTGTTTTACCTGACCCAATCCACCTTTGACTCCAAAGTTCTTACCCATGGATTAAGCCCTGCTGAGTCCAATGGCAATTAACAATAATCATTGGTAGAAGTAAAGGCTGTTTAGGAACCTGAACCCTTTGAGCCATCAGCGTACAAGGAAATTATTGGTGTGTATCGAACTGTTCAATCGACAATCGCCTGTCGAACGGCATTGGCTATTCCAGAGTGCAGGTCGTTTGACATTTGCTGAGCCATATTCACGACGCTGAAGAAGCCATGGAAATCAGATTATTTTTTTGCCATGATTTAAGACTGATACTGTGAATAAAATCGATAAATTCTGAATCCTGTGGTATATGATTATAATGAGTTTCAGGTTCAAAAATGGGTAATAAATGACACGAAATAATCCATCCGACCCGAAGCCAGGCGATGAAAAGCCAAACAGTGGCAATGATGCGTTTGACGGTCTCCAGATGCCGCCGGAACTCATGCTCGATCTTGCACGTCAGGCAGCAGAGCTGGTGGTGAATCGGATTGAAAACCTGCCCGGCGAGAATGCCTGGGATGGAGAGTTCCGACAGGGACTCATGGAAGGTTTAATGAAAGACCCACCCGAGGATGGTCGGTCAGGTGAGGAGGTGCTTGAACAAGCAGCACGGGACATACTGCCGTTGACGCTGAGGCTCGATCATCCCCGTTCCTTCGCTTTTATTCCAACGACGCCCACCTGGCCCGGGGTGCTGGCCGAATTCATGTCTGCCGGGTACAACATCAACGTGTGCACCTGGCTGGTTGCAAGCGGTCCCAGCCAGCTTGAGTTGGTCGTTATAGACTGGTTCCGGCGCTGGATGGGCTATCCCGAAAGCGCGGGTGGGCTATTCACGAGTGGCGGCTCGGCGTCAAGTCTTGACGCTTTCGTTGCGGCCAGAGAAGCCGCAGGCCATCCCGAGCGCGCGACCGTATACATGAGCGACCAAAGCCACCATGCATTCTTACGCGCGGCAATTATCGCCGGTATTCGGCGGGAGTGCATCCGTATTATTCCGAGCGACAAGAATTACAAACTGGATATGGATGCGCTGGCACAGGCTGTGGCGGAAGACCGCGAAGCGGGATTTAATCCCGTTGCGATCTGCGCAAACGGTGGAACATCCAACACCGGAACCGTCGACCCGCTTGAGCCGATGGCAGATTATTGCGAGGCAGAAAGTATCTGGCTTCATGTCGACGCCGCTTACGGCGGATTCGCTGTCCTGACGGAGAAAGGTAAGGAGCTTTTACGAGGGATCGAGCGTGCGGATTCGATTGGTCTGGACGCGCACAAGTGGTTATTTCAGCCCTACGAGGCAGGCTGCCTTCTGGTCAAGGACCTGAGCACGCTTGAGAACGCATTCCAGGTTCATAACGATGTCCTCCAGGATACAATATGGGGTGCAGACCACCCAAACCTCGCGGACCGCGGTCTGCAACTAAGTCGTTCGTTTCGGGCATTGAAGGTCTGGATGTCGATCCAGACCTTCGGGATAGCAGCGTTCCGGCGTGCCATTTCAAATGGGATGGAGTTGGCAGTCCAGGCTGAGGAATACATCAGCGCGAGTCAGGTCCTCGAAATCGCGAACGCTGTATCGCTGGGAATAGTGTGTTTCCGCGTCAACACCGGTGATGCCGGCATGGACGAAGAAGATCTTGAAGAGATCAACAGAAATGTGCTCGCCCGGATTTTTTGGGACGACCTCTCATTTATTTCATCCACAAGTCTGGGAGGAAAGTTTTTCCTCAGGCTCTGTATCATCAACCACAATACGACCTGGAATGATGTACATCAGACTCTGGAAGCAATCGAGCGTTTCGGTAGAGAAACCTTCAATTAACAGGCTGGGCATTTTTAATAGTGACGTTGACGCACAACCCCGTCATCAGGCGCCGCTGAAATTACCCGGCCTTCGCTCGGACACTGCCTTCACACCCTCTTTATGGTCATTGGTTTGTTGCAGGCGATACTGTTCCGCATTCTCGATATCTGTAGCAGCCTTGACAGCATCAGCCAGTCCCAGACGCATTTGCTCTCTAACGGAAACCACCGCAAGAGGTGCGTTTTCAGTGATTTCCCGGGCCAGTCCAATCGCCGCTGAACGTACATTTTCAGTCTCGGTAAAGATATCACCCAGACCCCATTCAAAGGCGGTTTCACCGTTGATACGGCGACCTGTCTGAAACAGCAGATTGGCTTTTTGAATACCGATGACTCTGTCAAGGGTGTGAGTGAGGCCAAACCCTGGAGTAAAACCCAGTTTGACGAAATTAGCTGTCATCCTTGTATCAGGACAAACGACCCTGAAGTCCGCCATCATGGCAAGCCCAAATCCCCCACCTACTGCAGCACCCTGTACTGCGGCGATGACAGGTGTTTTACTGCAGAATAGCCGGACACCTTCTGTATAGAGCGGATTTGGCTTGCTCGAGGAACGTACTGACTGTTCCGACACCCTGACTCCCGACCTGAAATCCGCACCGGCACAGAAATGTTTACCTTCTGAACAGAGCACTATGGCTCTCACTTCCGGATTGGCATCGATATCTTCAAAACAGTCCGCCAGATCACTGATAAGCTCGTGGTCAAAGAAGTTGTTCGGTCCCCGCTGTATTTCGCATATTGCGACATGTCCATCAACCAGAGTAACACCTGTATCACCATACTGAGTTTTCATTATTTCTCCCTGCTGTCTGTAGTCGGAGCCTCTTTCTTTAGTATCTTATATTCCGGTAATCGGTATCTTCCCGATGTCAACCGTTGTCCTGCCTGACGCTTCCAAACTGATGACGATATCCTGTCAGGTCCCTGAAACCACAGACAGCGCCAGAAAAACAGGCGGCAAGTAAATCACATTGCACCTTTAAACTCCAGATGTGGCAGTCATTCAAAAATATAGCTATGCCCCTGTTTTGCCCAGGAATGGAATCCGCTATCCAAAGCCTGTTGCCTGAAGTCAAGCCAGTTGTCGCCATAGTGCATCAGGATGATTTTTGATTTCAGATTCGGGGGCAGAGCCGACAGTTCATCAATAGATGCGTGTACACCGCCCGTGAACAACTGGCAATCATGAAAGATAATTTCAAAATCCATCAACCTGTCATAGTCCATCAGAAGTGCCGGGTCATAGCGGGTATCTGAAGTAAATAAAACACGGTCATCAATGATCACGGCACAACTCCAGGCAGAATCCTCCCAGGATGTTGCCGAGTCGGGGAAGTGCATGGTCCGGGGTAATTTGACGTTGATATTGCCTACGGTGGCTTCCCAGGTTTCCCTTGGCATGTCCTTGCGTTCCATGGGACGAATCTCATGCCAGAGATCCGCAAACGAGAGCGGTATTGATTCAGACTGTTCGGAACCTCCTCGCAGCGACTGGTTCCAGATGATGGATGCGTATTCCTCGTTGATTACCATCCCGGGTTTTTTACCAAGCACATAGCGATTGAATAGTTGGACCTCTTCGAGTCCACCAATATGGTCAGCATGACTGTGAGTAATTATAAAATTACGGACACTGGCCAGCGCAATGCCGGCATCGTATAGCGCCTGCGTACATCTTGTGCCGCAATCCACGAGAAGATGGTGGCCACCCTTGATGATCAACAGGTTATTCTGATTCCGGGTTTTTGTGAAAGCTGAGCCGGTACCGATAAAGTAAAGTTCCAATTTACCCGTGTTACTGAGGTCTATCCCTTCTGGTTTCTCAATATGCATAGATATACCACTTTGGGAATTTTTTTCGCCTGGTTCGCTTGTATGCTTGATCAGCTTGATTCACTTAATCGCTTGTGTGTTTAAAGACAGTATGAATTTTCGTACATCCGCTGCGGAACGTTCTGGAATTTCCTCCATTGGAATATGTCCCACATCGTCATAGATGATGACAGATGAATTGGGCAATACTTTGTCGAACCGCAATGCGGTCTCTACGTCTATCAGTGCATCTTCTCTGCCCCACATTACCAGTACCGGCAGGGTCAGGGACGACAGGTTTACGGTGGGTTCTGTTGCCTGACCGATTTGGACAGAACGATGTATGATCGCTTCCCGGGTGCCTTCACGCAGAGCGAGTTGGTAATAACGTAAGATTAATTTCTGGTCTGCAGCCGGAGAATGGTTGTAGGCTGATTTTACCGCCGGGGAAATCAGATACCAGGGGTCCAGCTTTCCGCCAATGAATTGAAACCATGGTTTTGTCAATAAATTGAATATCAGCGGCCGGGTGTCTTCGTCAGTGACCTTTTGCCAGTCGCCGGGTCCCGAAGATCCAATCAGTATCAGTGCCCTGACCCGACCAGGATGCTTGAGTGCATATTGCCAGGACACGTAACCGCCCATTGAATTGCCAACCAGTGTAAACGAGGACAGACCAAGATGATCTACCAGCATGTTGACGGTATCGATATAGCCAGATGTTGTGTAGTCGTTACCAGGGATGGCGCCAGTGAGACCAAATGCGGGCAGATCAAGTGTGACGATGCGGAACTCGTCTCCGAGCAGCTTTACCCATGGAGTCCAGGTATGCAGTGATGCGCCGAATCCATGGATAAGCACTAAAGGTTCGCCGCTGCGATTGCCTTCATCCCTGAAATGGATCGTTGATTGATTTTCCAATGTGATGAACTGCGAAGAGTGGTTGCTGTATTCCGCATCAATCACATCTTTTGGAATATCGTCCTCAAACAGAAACAACACGGCAGCCCCGGAAATCAGGATCAGGAGGACGACCAGTAACTTCAAAATTTTCATATCAGAAGAGCCGACAGGATGTGCGATAGCAGCATAACCGATTGCCACGGTTGCTCAAAGAGTGCAGAAGCCAGACACGAATGCATTTCATCCATTATTGGACTCAATTTCAGCCTTTGCCTATACCCGGTCAGGCGATTAACCCATTCAATTTCCTATTCACTCTAAATTACCGTCCTGTGATAATATCGTGCCACTATCAACTGGAATACACATGCCCGGTCCACTGAACGGTTATCGCATTCTCGATTTAACCACTGTCATTTCCGGCCCATATGCGACCATGTTACTCGCTGACCAGGGAGCCGATGTCATTAAGGTGGAAGCCATTGATGCACCTGACCACGCACGGGGAGCGGGTCATGGTAATCGTCAGCTTACAGCAACATTTCTGAACAACAACCGGAATAAACGCGCCATCACACTGAATCTAAAGTCAGAAGACGGGAAATCCGTATTGCTGCAACTCGCCAGGACCGCAGACATCTTAATCCAGAATTTCAGACCTGGAGTAGTCGAAAGACTGGGGATAAGTGAAGATACTGTCCGTGCAGTTGCACCACAGATCATCTATGTGTCGATTTCCGGATTCGGCGAAAAGGGCCCCTGGTCGCACAAGCCGGTTTACGACCCCATAGTCCAGGCACTAAGCGGTTTAACGACCATCCAGGCAGGTTCCGATGAGGCCAGACCCCAACTGGTCCGTACTATTGTACCGGACAAACTGACCGGTATGACTACTGCCCAGGCAGTTTCAAGCGCCCTGCTGCACCGTGAACGTACGGGCGAAGGTCAACATGTTCGCGTTTCCATGCTGGACTCTGTCATGTCGTTCCTCTGGGCATCGGATATGGGAAGTCAGACGTTTGTCGGCAGGGAAGTGTCCACGCAACGCGCCGCCACTTTCATCGATCTTATCTACGAAACAAAATCCGACTATATCAGTGTCTCGGTGATGTCGAACAAACAGTGGACAGCTCTGGCGGACGCTGCAGGACATCCTGAGTGGAAGGACGATGAACGATTCAAAACCCCCGCACTTCGGGATTTGAACGCGAATGAACGTCTGCAGTTGATCCAGAACGAATTGCTGAAAAAATCTGCGGAAACATGGCTGAAAATTCTTGATGACGCCGGTGTTCCCTGTGCACCGGTTCTGAAACGAAAGGACGTTATTAATCATCCCCAGATTCTGGCCAGTGATGTCATTATAGAAACGGACCATCATGTTGCTGGCCGGATCAGGCAATCACGACCTGCTGCAAGATTCAGCAAATCCACACCGGAAATCCGTCGGGGAGCGCCATTGCATGGAGAACATACCAATGAAATTCTGGCAGAGTCCGGATACAGCAGGGACGAAATTCACAAGTTACGAGAGTTGGGCGTAATCAAATGAAGATCGGTTTAATATCGGATACGCATATCCCGGAAGCCATGCCGGAACTCTGGCCTCACGTATATGAACAATTCAGGGGGGTTGAGTGCATATTGCACGCTGGCGATATCTATCAACTGGATGTCATCGACCGGCTGGGTGACATTGCCCCCGTTTATGCAGCTCGTGGGAACGGCGATGACGGCTCCAGCGGCAGGGAAGTACAGCCGGATGATCCCCGACTACGGGACACCTGGTTGCTGGAATACAATGGATTCAAAATCGGTCTCACGCATTACATTCCCATGCCGGAAATGCCCCCCCATCTGACTGTCAGTCGATGGATTGACAAGTTGTTTCCGGATGATCGGCCAAATGTACTCGTTTACGGAGATACACATGTAGAACAGATTGATATTTTTGATGATGTGCTGGTGGTCAATCCGGGATCACCAACATTCCCGCATAATCTTAATCTGCAATTCGGGACCCTCGGATTTCTACATCTCGACGGGAAGAAACCAAGAGCGGAAATACATCAGTTGACAGCCTCCGGCATCGAGCCCTTCGACTGGGAGAATTCCCGGCGGCCCTGGTAACTTCATTGAAAATCCCGGACCCGGTCTAAAACCCAGGCGTGAAATGCGCCTCCGGGGCAGTAACATCATCGGTTGGTCCGGTATCCTCCATAACGATTCGATTGATTCTGACGCCTCTGTCGGGACTGAATTCAACATGTGCGGCAGTCATTTCGCGAATACCCTGATCCAGACTGGGTGACCCTGGATAAGCTGCCTGTGTCGCTCCGTGATGGATTTTAGAGAATACATGAACATGTCCAAGTGCGAGGTAATCAAAGGTACTGCCGGCAATTTCATCGGGTGTAATCAATGAAGAGTACATTCCGGCGCCACGCTCAACATAATAACCATGCGTCATGCCGACATACCATCCATCGTGGTCCTTTTCCGGCACACTCTCGAGTGGTTTGTTTTCAGGATGATGGTCGACTATCCCCTTCCCCCAGACCTTGAGATCAAGATCTGAAAACTCGACAATGCCGCCTTCTTCCTCGGTAATAAAGTTGATGTGCGATCCCGCCTCTCGTGGATCATAACGATTATAGACAGAGTAATCGGTCATACAATCATGATTTCCCGTAATCATGACGACAGGACATTGCACTCTTGCAAGCTGCCCGGATGCAAATTCCAGACAGGCAGATTTCACCCTGTTGTGATCGAACAGATCGCCGGCAATCAGAAACAGATCAACATCAAGTTCCAGAGATTTGTCCACGACATTCATCAAGCCGCGCTGGGCAAAACTCTCTTCGCCCTTTGCCCCCAGTCTGTCATCAAGATGAATGTCAGATGTGTGCAGGATGTGAACATATCCGGATGTCAAGTTAGCACCTTACAAAAACGCCTTTCGTCTGATTGTATCAGGAAGGACACTGACTATATCACATAGTTGTTTCAGATCCTTCAGCAGGCCAGTAACTCGCCCTGCCGCTGTCGCGGAGCAAACTGGCCGGCTTACCTGGATTTTGTTCGTCATGTTTGATGAGGCTTGTTTCATTAACGAGTGTGTTCGCAGATGGCTTTGGGGCATTCATTTGCTTCAGCGTCTGCGCGTCCCTCCGGGATGCCCTTGTATCTTTCCTTAACAGCTATTCCAGACGTTTAACGACAAA
>LXNI01000049.1_pt1 | contig 124765 bp, 103 predicted proteins | sample 809091 | NCBI WGS metagenome assembly LXNI01 (sample SAMN04870527, study PRJNA318959) | sponge metagenome | biome: 01000161; feature: marine sponge reef; material: water | host: Sarcotragus foetidus | place: Greece: Milos, Mediterranean Sea | collected 2013-05-29 | depth 5-7 m
AAACAGTAGAACAACCCGGCGCCGTTCCAGCTTGCAAAGTCCTCCTGGCTGCAACCCGTGGTGGCGTGGGACGAGTTCCATGACTGGTTCCCGTATCCGATACGGTCGGAATGACCGACTTGAGCTGCCCCTTCATCGTTGCTGGTCCAGTTGTTGCAGGTGCGGTCCTCCGTGCCGGTAAAGGCCCGGCCATCCGGCCGGGTACCGGTCAACATGTCGTGAAGATTGGGCAGCGGGTCGCCGACACCATTGATCTCGTCGCCTTTCTCCGTGAGCGCGAAGGCCTTGAACATGTTGGCGCCGCGCCGTGCTTCAACGAGGGTGTCACCGTGAATCTCGGACGTCTTGATCGGTCGGCGGAGGACGCCCCTGGGGTGGTACCAGGGACCGTCCCCGATCCGATCGCGTGCATTGATGGCCGGCTGACCGGGCCGGGCCTGGGTGCTCAGATAGGCACGCCAGGTACGATGGCCTGCGCCGGCATTCGTCGCCAGCCGTTGGCAGTGCGCGTCCGCGCCTTCCAGGCCACCCAGGTTGCCGCCATCCCCGATGGGCTCGCTGGTCACGAAGAACGACATGAGTTCCGACGGGACGAAAATCCTGGGAGCATGATGGCCCACGCCCTGAGCCAACACCGTAGCCGTGCCCAGGAATGGGACGAGCAGTGTGATTGAAACTACGATCCTTCTCATTGGTCTTCTCCTGTCACGGCGAAGCAGTAGTACTGGCCGATGCCGTGGGTTCTCGGCAGGGCCTCCTGGCTGCAGCCGCGAGTACCGTGGGATGAATTCCAGGAGCCGTTACCGCCGCCTTCCCGGTCGGGAAAGCCGATCTGTGCGTTCGGCCGCCCGGGTCCGCCGGTCAGCCCGGGCAGGTCCTCCTCGGGGTCCTCATTACTTGTCCAGTTATTGCAGGTGTAGTCGATACCCGGGGGAAATGCCCGACCATCCGGCTGGGAGCCCGTCAGCACCTCGTGGCGATTGGAATAAGGTGTGTTCTTGACGTACTCCCAATCGTTGTCCCTGGGATCGAGAAAATCGTACAGGCCGGGTACGATGGCCCCTTTCTCGGTGAGTCCGGTCTGCTTGTGCAGGTTGTTGCCCATTCGGGCGAGCTCAATGGTGTCGCCATGGAGATGGGCAAGACTGCTGGCGATCATGACCCCGTTGAAGTTGTGCCATGGCCCTTGACCGATGCGATCACGGGCATTGACAGCCGGCTCGCCGGGCCGCTCTTGCGTACTGAGGTAGGCCCGCCAGATAAAGTCGCCCGCACCAACGGCCGTAGCCAGCGTTTGGCAGTGTGCGTCCGCGCCTTCCAGTCCGCCCAGGTTGCCGCCATCTCCAATTGGCTCACTGGTCACGAAGAAGGTCATTGGATGCCCTCCCGGCATGCCGTGCTGTGCGGTCGCCACGGGAGCGGCCAGGACAGCAAGAATCAGGCTGGTTAAAAGTACTCGCGACGTTGACATGATTCCCTCCATTTCAGTCTTCTTGTTGGATTTATACCTGACTTTGATTCTGGCGCATATGGCGCCAAACCTCCAAAACAGATGGTGGTTCGGATCGCGTGATTTTCCCTGCATTGCCTGACGGTCGCCTCCCGGCCATGTTTGTGCGGACCCGCCACCACATGTCAGCCTCGAAATGCCATTGACGATACGGCGGTGCGTAGCCCCGTTCGATGAACGGTGATACTGTTCAAATTTGGAATCGGACCAGGCGTAGCGCGATGAGAAATTGGGCCAGCTTTGCGGTTCTGGGCACGCTTGCCGGGCTTCAGGCGTGTTCGCCGGACGCCCAGGCGCCGGCACAATCGTCGGGCGGGGAGGGCGCAGTGGAGGCAAGTGCGCAGCCCGAACAGGCCGCAAGTGCCCCCAACATCCTCTACATCGTCGCCGACGACCTCGGATACACCGACACAGGCCCCTTCGGCAGCGAAATCCCCACCCCGAATCTCGACGAACTCTCGTTCGCCGGCGTGCGCCTGACCAACTTTCATACCGACAGTGGATGTCAGCAGACCCGGGTCATGCTCATGGCCAGCCAGGGGTCGGGAGCCGCGCTGCAGTTGATCGGCAATCCCATGTCGGGTCGGCGCGGGAACCTGTTGCGCCGCGACTGGGCGATCCTGCCGGAGCTGTTGCAGGACGCCGGTTACACGACTTTCATGACGGGCAAGTGGGATCTTGGAGCGGACGAGGGCTACACGCCGGCAACCCGGGGATTCGACCGCTCCTTCGTTCTGGTGGATGCGTCTGCAAGCCACTTTGCGGAGCTGTTTTGGGAGGACCCGATGCCGTACGAGGATGATGGTGTCCCGCTGCGCATCGATCAACTGCCCGAGGAATTCTATGCCACCGGGTATTACACAGACAGGATGCTCGAGTTCCTGAAGTCCCACGACGGCGAGACGCCCTGGTTTGCCTACGTGCCCTATACGACGCCCCACTGGCCGTTGCAATTGCCGGATGACTGGCTGGACCGCCACGCGGGACGCTACGACGAGGGCTACGACGTGTTGCGTGCGCAGCGCTACGCACGCGCCAGGGAACTGGGCGTTATTCCGGAGGGTGGCGATCTGGCTTCGTTCGAGCCGACGGCGCCGCCATGGTCCGATCTCGACCCGGAAATGCAGCGGCGCCAGGCCCGTGCCTACGAGATCTACGCGGGCATGGTGGAGTACATGGACATGAGCGTGGGACGGCTTGTCGATTACCTTCGCCAGAGCGGTCAACTGGAAAACACGGTTGTGATGTTCTCCTCGGATCACGGCGCCTCATCAGGAGATGCCGGTCTGATCGAAGGGGTGGATCCCAGGGGAATCCCCAACCGGGATAACCGCTTGGAGAACTTCGGGCGCCCCGGCTCTCTTATTGGCAACGGGCCGGGTTTTGCGGAAGCGGGTTCGGCGCCGTTCCGGGGCCACAAGGGAACGCGCCGGGAGGGCGGGCTGAGGGCGGCTGCCTTCATCCGTTACCCGGCGGCCATACCCGCGGGTGAGGTCAACGGAACCTTCATGACCATCATGGACGTGCTGCCGACATTTCTCGAAATTGCCGGTAGCGAGCACCCGGGTGCCTCGATCTACAAGGGGCGTGAAATCAAGGGGATCGTCGGTCGCTCGTTCTGGCCCCACTTGACGGGGCAGTCCGCGACGGTTCATTTGCCGGGCGACACGGCAGGATGGGAATCGGACGGTTCCGGCGCGCTGATTCGAGGCGACTACAAGCTCTTCAGCGATATCGACGGAAATGGCGAGGTAACGCCGTGGGAGCTGTACAACATCGCCGAAGATCCCGGCGAACGGCGCAATCTGGCCGCCGATCATCCTGAACTGGTGGCCGAGCTTGCGGCGGAATGGGATGCGAACTGGAGCTGGCCTGCCGAGTAGGGGAAACCGATGAGAGCCTTCTCTCCCGTCCTCGCAGTGCTGGCTGTGCAGCCCATGACGCCGGTGAGCGCCCACCATGGGCCGCCTACCAACGAAGCGCTGTTCTTTGCGGACGAACTGATCGAAATCGAGGGGGAATTGACCGAGCTCCTGTGGCGCAACCCTCACGTTCGCGCACACGTGCGGGTCACCGGGGAGGATGGCCGGCAAGTCATGTGGGATCTGCATCTGGGTCCGAGCCCCGGAGCGTTGGCGAGCAGGGGATACTCGGCCGAGGATTTTCTGGGGGAAATAAGAGCGGCGGGTTACGTATCCAGGCGCAGCCCCGATTCACTCGGAGTGGTCAACTTGTTGCTGCCCAACGGCCAGGAATGGGTATTGGGCAATCAGGCCATGCGTTGGTCCGGCACCGGATTGGCCGAGCCGGCGCCGATGGACGAATCCAGGGTCACGCGGGCGGAACAAACGGCCGAGGGCATCTTCCGCGTGTGGGGCCGGCGCTCGGGATTGGGCGCCCACTACCGAGCCTCCGTCGAAGCGCAAGCATTGACCGAAACCGGCCGCGCGTTGGCGGACGCCTACAATCCCGTCGTCGATAACCTCCAGCTCGACTGCCTGCAGGGCATGCCGGACGCAATGTTCGATCCATCGCCTCTGGAAATCATCGATCACGGTGCGTACATCGTCATCCACATCCAGCAGATGGACGCCGAACGGATCGTGCACATGGGCACGGAAGTGCCGCCGGCCGAGTCGCCATTCTCGTCCCTTGGATATTCCACGGGACATTGGGACGGTGATGAACTGGTGGTGAGCACATCCAATATCGATTGGCCGTACTACGCCGAGATAGGCACGCCCCAGTCAACGCAGGCGCACTACGTCGAGCGGTTTTCGATCGCGGATGGCGGTGAAACGCTGAACTATTCGATCGCGATCACCGATCCGCTCACTTTCGCCGAGCCCTTCACGATCGAAGCAACCCGGGATTGGGCTCCCGGCGTGGAGATAGAACCGTACAACTGCGCCTACGAGTGGGCAGAACCCGCGGACTGAATCGTGCCGCAATCAGATTGAACCCCGGCCGGCACGTCGGCGCCGGCCGAGGTTATTGGAAGGAGCGCCTGAGCTCCCGCTTCAGAACGAATAGTTCAGTCGCAGTCCGAGTTCCCGGGGCAGGCGCGGCCGGTAGCGGCAGTTGGCCTGCGACGCGCCGCGGCCCGGAAGGCTGCGGTCTCGCCAGCCGCACTGTACGTCCAGGACCGAATCGTCGTCCGTCAAATTGGCGCCGTAGAAAATGACGTCCCAGTTTTCGTTGGCGATGGTCAACTGCCCAGTGACCTGCGTTTGAGGCCCCAATTCCATGAGGTTGATGATGTCGCGGTATTGTGGCCCCTGGTGGCGCAGGCCCAGGCGTGCCGTCCAACCCCAGCCGTTGCCGATTTCGCCGGAATAGGACCCGGACAGCGTACCGGAAACCTCGGATACCTCCTCGATATGATTCCCGGACACGTCGACGCAGTCGGCGATGACGCCATGCTCCTCTACCGTGTAGTCGGGCTCAAGACCAAAATCACCGACGGACTCCGGATCGCAGTTTTCCGCGAATACGTTGTTCTGCAATGCCAGGCTGCCGCGGAAGGACCAGTTGTCCGTAGCCCGCCATGTCGCCTCGAACTCCAGGCCCGAGAGGTCGCCGTCGCCCCGGTTGGTCTGGGTGCCCGGGTCGAAGTCGTCATCTTCGCCGAAGCTCACGCCGTTGTAAGAGAAACCGTCGGGCGCGTTGGGGTCGATATAGGCGTCGAGCCAGCCGGGGTCAAAGAGGTTCAGATCAAGACCGAGGCCCAGGATCATGTCCTGCCAGTCCATGGTGTAGGCGGTCGCGGCAAGCTGGAGCCGTCCATCGAGTGCATTGCCCTTGATACCCACTTCGAAGTTGGTCAGTTTCTCCTCGGTCGAGGAGACGAAGTCGTCGGCGTTAAAGGAGACGATGCCCGCCGCTTGTGCAGCATAGAAGGCGGCCTGGACGCCGGGGTCCGCAAGTTCCGGCGTACTGGTGGCCGGGTTGGTTCCGCTTGAATACTGAGCATAGACCGACCATTCGTCGTTGAGCGCGTGATTCAGCGCAAGACGCGGTTGGAACGAGTCCGTCACCTGCGTGATCACCGTGCCGCCGACCACCTCGATGGTGGTTCTGTCATCACGTTGCATGCGTCCCTCGAAAGAGAGCGTGGTGGTATCGGAGAAGTCGTAGGTGATGTTGCCGTAAACGCCCGTGGCGGTGGTCTCGTTGAACTGGCGGCGGTCCGGTTCGAATGGCTCGCAGTCGTTGATCTTGCATTCCAGGTCCAGTTCCGGATATTCGATGGCGGCAATCTGGAGGAACGTATCGTCCTTGTGGGTGAAATCGAATACCGAGACGCCGGCCAGCCAGCGCAGCGGCGCGTCGCCCGGCGAAACCCAGCGGATGTCGAAGTAAGTCTCATCCCTGTTCCTGGGGCTGCCCATGTTATTGGAAGTCCCCCGGTTGACAGCGCCCCGCTGAATTCGCGGCGGCACGTCGGTCATGTCGCCGTCGTGCCAGCGCAAGGCCTCTTCCTCGTGGTAGGAGGCGATTAGCTGAACAAAGCTGCCGTCGTCCATGGAAAAGTTGAATTCCCCTTGAATCCGCGAACGTTCGGCTCGGGCCGTGGGATCGATCACGCTGACCGACTGGGCAATGTAGAAGTCTTGCGTTCCCGGCTCGAAATAAGTCGTCAGGTCATGGTTGCGTCGCGGCTGCAAGCCGTCTATCTGGCAATTGAACTCGCCTGCGAAGTAGGGTACCCGATTGTCAAGAACGTGATTGAGGCAGGCTTCGCGAGCATCCGCCGGCAGGAGCACTTCGTTGGAGGGTCCATCGTTGTGCGACAATTGCGAAGCGGTGATTTCCATGTCGAAGCGGTCGTTCGGGGTGTACTTGAGTTTCCCCGCGAAGTAATCGGTTGCCGTACTGCCCGTCTGTACGCCATCGGTTGCGATCCACTCCTCCGGACCATCGAACTCCTCGGAGACGACGTCCAGGGTATAGCCCAGCGTGTCCGAAATCGGGCCATCGAGAGCGAGGCCCAGAATGGTGCGGTTCTGGTTCGAGAAGGTGGTCTTGATTGTCGTGTTCTGCTCCTCGCCGGGATCGCGGGTGACGAAGTTGATCGCCCCGGAGAAGGTCGCGCGGCCGAAGGCCGAGCTTTGCGGACCACGCAGCACCTCGATTCGCTCTAGGTCGCCGAACCGGTAGGGCGCTGCATTTCCGAGAATGGGCGCACCGTCAATGAAAACGCTCATTTTCTGATTGAGGACGTTTTGGGCTGTCTGCTGCACGCCGCGAATCGTGGGGCTGGTGCCAAGCCGGTCGCGCCGCTCCTCATACTCCACACCCGGCGTTTCCGCGTAGAGGTCGAAGTGATCCAGGACGGTTGCTTCCTGGATGAAATCGTCGGTCAGCACCGAAATGGCAACCGGGACATCCTGGAGGCTCTCTTCACGCCGCCGGGCGGTGACGAGGACTTCCTCCAGCAAGGCGTCTGCGCCCGCTTCCTGCGCTTGCGTGGTCGGCACGGCAAGCAGTGAAAGCGTTGCAGCCGTTCCACAGGCGGCCAACCCGGTCATTCCGAATCGCTGAAAAAGTTTGTCCACACGCATGACTTCACCCTTGTCCCTTTCGCAAATGACTAACACTCGATCCAGAAAGTTGCTGTATCAAAGACGGCACAAACACCCTAACAGGGTAGCTTTCTCGCGTCATGAAGGATACAAGAACACATATCAAGAACTTCGGTTGCAATGCATTCTGCTTATGGTGGCGGTTTTTTGCCTTTGTCGTCTTGTCGTGCAGGGCAGAACCGCCCACTCGTAGCGGCGGTACAACGCGCTTGTACCGCCTCATCGTAATCCCGGGCAATGAAAAACCCCGCCCGGCTGATGCACCGGACGGGGTCGTTTCCTGATGGATCGGAGCTTGGCTCAGAACGAATAATTCAACCGAAGCCCCAACTCCCGCGGGATACGCGGACGATAACGCCAGCTCCAGGTTCGCCCGACCCTGTTGTCCCTGTAGTCATCGAGATCCAGCGGCGTGGTCTCATTGGTGAGGTTATTGCCGAACAGGATGATGTCCAGGTTGTCGTTACCGAAGGTGATCTGACCCGTAACCGTCGTTGCGGCGGGTAGCTGAAGCCAGTTGATGACGTCATAGTATTTCGGGCCCTGGTGGCGAACGCCAAGACGTCCGGTCCACTGCCAGGCGCCGCCGAGCGACCCGGCGTAGGCGGCGGAAAACGTGCTGGAGGTTTCCGAGTTTCGCTCGATCTCATTGCCGGCCACTTCGTAACAGTCAGCTCCCCTGACCGTGGCCGTCGCGTCGAACCCCCAGTCTTCGACCGGCTGGACGTCGCAGTTCTCGGCATATTTGTTGTCCTGCAGCGCCAGCGTTCCCCGCAGGGACCAGTTATCGGTTGCCCGCCAGTTTGCTTCAACCTCGATGCCCTTCAGGTCGCCTCTGCCCTGGTTGACCCGTACGCCGGTGACGTGGACGTCTTCGTCGGAATAGATGACGCCATTGGACCAGGAGCCGTCGTTCCAGCAGTTGGAGATGCCCGCGCAACTATAACTCCCGTCGGGCAGTTCAACTGCGGGGTTACCCAACCAGTCGAACGTGTGGCTCAATAACATGTCGGCCCAGTCAATGACATAAAAGGAGGCCGCAAGCTGGAGTCGGCCGTCGAGCGAGTTGCCCTTGATCCCGAACTCGATGTTGGTCAGTGTCTCCTCATCCGACGACGCGAAGGTGGCGGCAGTGTAAGTGATGACACCCGCGTCAAATGCCGCCTGACTGCTCGCCTGAATCACCGGATTGATCATCTCCGGCGTGGTAGTGGCGGGGCTCGTTCCCTGGGCCAACTGGCCGTACAGGGACCAGTCATCGTTCAGGGCATGAGTGATGGACAGGCGCGGCTGAAAGGAATCCGTGACCTGGGTGACGTTCAGACCGCTGACCGTGTCCAGGGTGAATTGTTCGTCACGCTGAAAGCGTCCCTCGAAGGCGAGCGTCGTCCGGTCGCTGAGATCGTAGCTGATATTGCCGTATACACCCAACGCGTCGGTAGTGAGATTCTGCCGCCGGTCCGGCTGGAATTCCATGCAGTCGTTTACAAGACACTGCAGACCCAGATCCGGAAACTCGACTCCGGTAAATTGGTTGATAGCCGCGTCATTGAAGGCAAACTCGAACCTGGAGACGCCCACCAACCATCGTAGCTGGGAGTCCGCGGGCGAGAGCCAGCGAACGTCAACGTAACGCTCGTAGTCGGTCTTGCGGCGGTTGCCCATATTTCCCGTGAGCATGGAACTGAACGTGCCCCTGCTGGTGATCGTGGGGGCATCGCTCATATCCGAGTCGATCCAACGTCTCGTGTTATCGAAGCCGGATGTCAGGATTGCCTGAAGCAGGCTGCCATTATCGAAACTGAAGTTGAATTCGCCGGTAAATCTCTGCCGATCCTGGGTTGCGCCCGGGCGCAGTATGCTCTCCGACCACGCCAGGTTGTAGGCATCGGTACCTTCGACATACTCCCCGCGCAGATCGTGGTTCCGCGGGTTGGGCCCCTCGGTCAGTTCGCAATTCCACACGCCACGGACATAGTGTCGCCCGCTGGGTAGTTCGTCGTTCATGCAATCGCCGATCGTGTTCGGATCTATCAGGTACTCACTACCGGGACCATCGTCTGCCAATATTTGGGAAGCTGTCAGCTCCATGTCGAAAAAGTCATTGGGCGTGTACTTCAGCTTGCCGGAAAAGTATTCGGTATTTGTGCTTCCCGAGCGGTAGCCGTCGGTGGTGATCCACTCGTCCGGCGCACCCCAGTCTTCCTGGACAATGTCGAGCGTGAATCCCAATGTCTCGGTGATCGGACCATCCAGCGCCACACCGAGGATGGTGCGGTTCTGGTTCGAGGCCGTGGCCTTCACGGTTGCGGCGAATTCATCGCCGGGGTCCCGGGTCACGTAGTTGACGGCGCCCGCGAATGTCGCACGTCCAAATGCGGCGCTCTGAGGGCCGCGCAGAACTTCGATCCGCTCAAGATCGACGTACTGCATCGATGCATTGGTTCCGAAGAGCGGCGCTCCGTTTATGAAGATGGACACCTTCTGGTTGGCCGGACCCTGGGACCCGGGGTTGATTCCGCGAATGGTCGTCCTGGACCCCAGCCGTTCCCGGGTTTGCTCGAAGTCGACACCGGGCGTCTCGGCGTAGAGATCGAAGGGATCCAGAATATTCGCCTCCTCGACGAAATCGATGTCCATCACGGTGATGGCGACCGGCACGTCCCGGAGGCTTTCCTCACGCCGCCGGGCCGTGACGAGGATTTCCTCGATAAGACTTTCGTCGGTCAGTTGCGCCTGTGCGGGCGCGACCGCGACCAGGGCAGGCGCGATGATCGCTGCCGTGGTGAGTGCGAAAACAAGCCGCGTTACACGCGGCGCACGAGGTTGGTTTCCAGACATGATGATTTCCTCAATCGCTGCTGTCATTCGTTAGAGTTATGATGCGAATGCCATTGGCCGATCCGTGGCGGAAACGCAACAACAGCATGAATCCGATTTAATAATAGCGTATATGCAGGGTTCGAGTAAGTTGCTGTCATCCAAAGGCATAAGGCCATGCGTTTTACTTATGCGGTGACACCGCCGCAAGATACTCTGCTATCGTCGTTTTGATGAGTTCCGTTTGCCGGGCGCGAGTTTTGACACAAGAGGGTGAGAATGCAAAACAGGATACTCCCCATTGGAATGTGTCTTGCCGTCGGACTGTTCGGATGTTCACGGCAGGCCCCTGATCCGGCTGGCGAACCGACTGCTTCGACGGCTGAAGTCGACTCGCGTCCAAATATCCTCTTCGTGGTCGTCGACGACCTCGGATACACGGACATGGGATCTTACGGCGGCGAAATTCCGACCCCCAACCTCGATCGGCTCGCGTTCGACGGCATGCGCTTTACCAATCTCCATGCTGCGGCCAATTGCCAGGCGACACGCATCATGTTCATGGCCAGTACCAGCATCGCCAATGGCGAGGAAGAACTTCCCGAGAGCACGCCCAGGCCGGACGGTGTGCGCAGCAGCGTATTGAGCCGGGACTGGGCGAGCATGGCGGCATTGTTGGGGGAGGCCGGTTACTCGACCTACATGGCGGGCAAATGGGATCTTGGCCCGGTGGGGGAATATCTTCCTCCGGGCCGCGGGTTCGACCGCAGCTTTGCGCTGGTGGGCGCGTCGGGGAGCCACTTTGCGGACTATTTTCGAGGCGCCCCCTTTGCGGCGGACGGGGAAGTGATCGAAGCGGAGGATTTGCCGGCGGACTTCTACTCGACGGAATACTTTACAGACAGGATTCTGGAATACCTGGACGCGCATGAAGCCGGCAGGCCCTGGTTTGCGTATCTGCCCTTCTCGGCGGTCCACTGGCCGTTGCAACTGCCCGATGACTGGCTGGACCGTCATGCAGGCCGCTACGATATGGGCTACGACGAATTGCGTCTGGCCCGCGTAGCCCGGGCCGAGGAACTCGGCGTGGTACCCGAAGGCGCGTCGCTCGATGCGTACCAGCCGGGCGCGGAGCCCTGGGCGGATCTGAGTCCGGAAGAACAACGCAAGTACGCACGGGCGCAGGAAATTTACGCCGGCATGCTCGAGTACGTGGACATGAGCGTCGGACGCCTCGTGGACTACCTGGATGAGACAGGCCAACTGGACAACACCGTCATCATGGTCATGTCGGACCACGGGGGATCCTCAAGCGAAGCGGGCGTTTACCCGGGCCGGCCTCCGGCGGCGCCCGACAGACGGGTCACCGACGCGTTCGACAATCGTTTTGAAAACTTCGGGCGTGTCGGATCCTTTATCGACCATGGCAGGGGGTTTGCCGAGGCCGCCACCGCACCGCTCAAGGAATTCAAGGCAAGCCTCAGCGAGGGCGGGCTGCGTGCCGCCTCGTTGATTTACTATCCGACAGCCATTCCCCCCGGCGGCATCAGCGGCGAATTCCTGACGGTCATGGATATTCTCCCGACGTTCCTGGAGGCTGCGGGAACCGAGCATCCAGGGGCCGGCGAGTTTCAGGGCCGGCAAATCAACGACATCCTCGGCCGCTCATTCTGGTCGCACGTGACCGGGCAGGCGGTGTCGGTGCATCCGCCGGACTACGTCGTCGGCTGGATACGCCAGGACGCGGGCGCCCTGATTCGCGGTGGCTACAAGGTGGTCAACGATGTCCCCGGAGGAGGGCAGAGCGGAGGCATGGGAGCCACGCCGTGGCGACTCTACGACATTGCAAGCGACCCGGGTGAAACCACCGATCTGGCCGCTGAAATGCCCGAACTGACCGCCGAACTGGTTGCGGAGTGGGCGACCAACTGGCGATAGCGTTCCGCGTGTATCGATTAAACTATCACTCATGAAAGCAGACATGCAATCCGTCTTGAATCCTGTCGCGGGACTGTATCGACGCAAGGCCCGGTCTCTTGTCGGGAGCCGGTCCCTGGCCGGGTGCCTGGCGACGGTGCTGCTCGCCGTTTTCAGCCTGCCTGCGATGGCCCAGGTCGACATCGCCAACATGTGGCGGCCGCTGCCCCACAACCAGGACGGCAGCGGCATGATCGGCGACGCAGCAGGCGTTCCCATCAGCCAGGACGGAAGCTGGCGGGCCCAGAGCTGGTCCGCCGAGGAGTACGACGTGGCGGAGTGGGTTTGCCGGCCCCACGCGTGGGACTACTCGCTGGAAGGGCCCCTCGCGCAGGTCCGTTTTGCAACGGAGTACGACCAGGCCACTCAGGACATCGCCGCCTACCGCGGACACATCTACATGCAGTGGCAGCAGCAGACCATCTGGATGGACGGCCGGCCGCATCCGCCGAAGAACGCACCGCATACCTGGAGCGGCTTCACCACCGGACGCTGGGACGGCGACGTGCTGGTGACGACCACGACTCACCTCAAGGAAGCCTATATCCGGCGCTGGGGACTGATGCGCAGCGACCAGACGACGGTGACCACGCGCTGGCGGCGATTCGGCGACTACCTCCAGGCGACAGTGATCATGTATGACCCGGTCTATCTCACGGCGCCCTACAGTCGCAGTTCGCTGATCTGGATCAAGGACCCGGGCCTGGGCATGGATCCCTATCCTTGCGAGGAGGCGACCGAAACAGCCGTGCCCAAGGGCTCCGTTGCGCATTTTCTGCCGGGTGAGAGCTACATGCCGGCGTACGATCCGGAACGGTCCGATCCCTTCGGGACACCGTACGAGACGAGACTGGGCGGGGCCGAAACAATGTATCCCGAGTACATTGACAGGATGGCCACCATGGAGACTTCGTCGGCACCGCCTGACCCGGCCGATGTGCGGACAGGGAATTGACATGTCAGCCAGTTCGGCTCGCAAGCTTCTCATTGGTTTCAGCCTGGCTGGACTGCTCGCCCCGGCGGTCCGGGGACAGATCTGGGCACCGCCGCTGCGAGGCCCGGCGGAGGGGGAGATTCAGGTCCTGCATGTCAAGGGCAGCGTGTACATGCTGGTCGGCTCCGGCGGAAACATCGCCGTGCAGGTCGGCGACCAGGGAACCCTGCTGGTCGATACGGGAAGCGCCGCCATGACCGATGAGGCGCTGGCGGCAATCGAATCCATCACGCCCGAGCCGATCCGTTACATCGTCAATACGAGCCATGCCCGGGACTACACCGGGGGTAACGCGGCGATCGCGACCGCTGGCGGGCAAGTCCTGACGTTCCGCGGTGCGGGGAGTTCGTCGGTACAAGGGCAATTTGGCGCAGACAGGTCCTCGATCATCTCCTTCTACAGCGTCTTTCACCGAATGGCGGCACCACCCGGCGACATGGAGCCGAGGGAGGAAGCCGCCTGGCCGAACAATACGTTCTCGATTCCTCTGAAAAGGCTGTATTTCAATGATGAGCCGGTGATGATCATGCACCGGCCTTCCACGACTGACGGGAACGTCGTGGTGCTGTTCCGCAAGTCCGACGTGGTGGCAGCGGGCGCTCTTCTGAACCTGGAAACGTTCCCCGTTATCGATGTCGACGCCGGTGGGAGCATCCAGGCGGTCGTTGACGGCCTGAACGGATTGATCGACCTGGCCGTACCCAGTGGTCGTTCGGAAGGCGGAACCATGATCATCCCGGGTCGTGGCCGGATCGCGGACTTTGCCGAAGCCGCTCAGCAGCGCGACATGATGACCGTCATCCGCGACCGGGTTCAGGACATGATCGGCAAGGGAATGACGCTGGAAGAGGTCATCGAGGCCGGACCAACCCGCGGCTACGACGCGCGTTATGGTCGCGACACCGGTGCATGGACGACCGGGATGTTTGTAGAGGCCGTTTACCGGAGCCTGAGCGAGTAAGCGCTCCAGGGGGACATTCAATGAAGAGATTCGTTCCATCGAGGCTGACGCTGTTTGTCGGGGGCGCGCTGTTTCTGGCGGTTGCCGGGCGTGTCGCCGCGCATCATTCGTTCGCTGCAACCTATCAGGCGGACGACCGGATCGAGATCGAGGGCACCGTCAAGGAACTCGTCTGGCGAAACCCCCATTCCTTCCTGAGGATCGATGTCGCCGAAGATGACGGGACTGTCCGGACGTGGTCGCTGGAATGGACGTCGGCGAATCGGCTGGCCGGGACCAACCTGACCCAGACGACGCTCCGTCCGCTGGACGTGGTCATTGCAACCGGAAGCCCGGCTCGCAATCCCGAGTCGCCCCGCATGCTGCTGCGGCAACTGAAGCGGCCCAGCGACGGTTGGGAGTGGATCGGTGATATCGACTAGCAGCCCATGGCGCAAGTCCCGGCGTCTCGCGCTCGTGTTGGCGGGTGTGCTGACGGGCATGTTGGGATTGGGCGGGACGCCCGCCCTGGCACAGGACGGTGTGCGACCCACCGGCAGGGCCGCGATGCCCCCGGACCAGGACCCGACGGGTTACTGGGTCTCGGTGGTCACGCAGCACTGGCACTATCGAATGCGAATGCCGCCCGGGGGCGACGCCGCCAAGATTCCCATGAGCGCGGAGGGCCGGCGAGTATTCGACGCGTGGGATCCGCTCGCCGATGAGGTAAACGGCGAGGCGTGCCGGGCCTATGGCGCGGGCAATATCATGCGCATTCCGGGGCGCCTGCACATCCACTGGGCGGACGACAATACGCTGCAGATCGATACGGACTCGGGGACGCAGACCCGGCTTCTGCAGTTTGCTCCGGAATTCCCCGCAGAAATGGTCGAGCCGTCCTGGCAGGGACGATCCGTCGCGGGCTGGGCCGGGCGCGAGGGTGCGCCGGAGGGCGACCGTTATGCGGATCAGAACGATCCCAACGCGCCCCGCTACCTGACCGCGGTGACGACGCGGCTGCGCCCCGGTTACCTGCTGAAGAACGGCGTGCCGTACAGCGCCAGCACCAGGCTCGAAGAGTACTTCCATACATTTACGGAACCGAACGGCGACACCTGGCTGGTGGTCAATACGATCATCACGGACCCGGAATACCTGTCGCTGCCTCACGTCACCAGCAATCAGTTCAAGAAACTCCCGGACGACTCGGGTTGGGACCCGACGCCATGCAGGGTGGATCATCCGCGTTAGCGCGGGGGAACCCAGACGAGACGCCGGTTGAGCTAAGGAGACCAGACCATGATTCGTTCAAGCATTCTTGCCGTGACTTTCCTGTTCGCCGGTGCTGCCTCGGCGCACCATGCGTTCAGCGCCTTCTACGACACGGACAATGTCGGGGAAATAACGGGCGAGGTAATCGAGACGTTCTGGATCAATCCTCACGCAGGCTTCAGGATTCGCACGGACGACGGGGAAGTCTGGAACATCGAGACCGCGCCGGTGAATCGGCTGCAACGCCTCGGGCTCGACGAGTCGGTCAGCGTGGGCGACCGTGTCGGGTTTGTCGGTGCGTTTTCACGCCTCGGAAGAAACGAGGTGCTGGCAACCAACATGATCATGCCCGACGGGGAAGAAGTTCTCCTCGATCCGGGTTTTGCAGGCCGGCTGGGTTTGAGGGACAGGGCGACCGGTACGGGTGGTGGCGGGTCCCCGGCTACCGCAGGCATCAGCGGCGATGAACCTGACGGCATCTACCGCGTCTGGACCCGGGCGCGCAGTCCGGAAGACCGCGACCCCGAGCGTACCCTGACCGAGGCGGCGCTGGCTGCCGTGGAATCGTGGGACCCGGTGACCGACGACCCCGCATTGCGCTGCGAAGCACCGGGTATGCCGGTGGCCATGGATACGCCGTTCCCCCTTGCGTTGGAGGAAGGCGACGGGCAGATCCTGATGCGTATCGAGCAGTGGGATGGGCTGCGAACGATCCACATGGGTTCCGGGGCGGCGGAGGAAGACCCGGAAGATTCGCTCATGGGCCATTCGGTGGGACGCTGGGAAGGGCAGACCCTGGTGGTCGAAACGACGGGCATAAGCTGGCCGTACGTGGACGAGTTCGGTACCCCGAAAAGCGACGAGTACGCGCTGGTCGAGCGTCTTACCTTCAGCGAGGACAACACCGCGATGACATGGGAGGCGACCGCGACGGATCCGGCAACCTACGTCGGACCGGCCTTTCTGGGCAGCATCAGTTACGCCTGGGTGCCCGGAGAGGAGATCAAGCCGTATAACTGCACCATCGCCGCGGAAGCACCTTAGTCGTAACCAGGACTCACAGGGAAACAATCGATGGTTGACCAGAATACGTCTCTGGAGGAACTCCTTGGCACCCGGCAGCCCGGGATCAGGCTGTATGGCATCTTCATGAAGCCCACCGGGAGGATGCTTCAGATGCGCGGCACTGCGGAACTGGATGAAATGCGCCGGCAGGCGTTCGTCTACCTCTGGCAGTTGGAGGAACGGCAAAAGCTGCTATTGGCTGGCCCGTTCGAGGAAGGAACGCCCCGGCAGGAAGGCATGATGCTGTTGAATGTGGACAGCATCGAAGAGGCGCAGGCCATCGCAGCCGATGAACCCATGCACAAGGCCGGCTGGCGCACCAACACCGTCAGGTCATTCGCGCTCAACGAGGGATTGCTGGTCGACACCGTGCGGGAATTGACCGGCTCACCGGATTCGTAACCTATGGCGACCCCGATAGAAACCATCCGCGCCGCAACCGGCGCCGACACCGAAGCATTCCGGCTGCGGCACTTCATCGCCGAACTCGAGCAGGCGGGCGAGCTTGAAACCTGTTCCGAGGCGCTCCAGCCTGCGGCCATCGCCGAGCGCATGGAGGGCAACCGCAAGGCGGTTCGGTTCACTCGGGTCGGCGCCGAGAAGGCCGAAGTTGTCGGCAACGTCATGGGGTCAAGATCCCGCATTGCCATTGCTTTCGGTGTCGGTTTGGAAGACCTGCTGGACGAGATCCGGTCGCGATTGAAGGCGGCTCAGCCGCTGGTTGAAGTTGCCGCGACCGATGCGCCGGTGCAGGAGGAGGTCCTGACCGGTGAGGCGGCCGATCTGACGCAACTGCCGGTACCGTTTCAGCACGGCCTGGACGGGGCGCCCTACCTGTCGTCGCCCATCGACGTCGTCGTCGATCCGGCCACCGGACTGTACAACGTCGGCTGCCGGCGGCTGATGCTGCGCGGCCGGCGCAGTTGCGGTGTCGACCTGAATGCGCCCAGCGATCTGAAGGCAATTTACGAGGACGCGGTACAGGCAGGCCGCCCGTTACCGGTGAGCTTCGTACTTGGCGCGCATCCCATCGATCACTTCACCGGTGCGATGCGCGCGCCGGGCGACGAACTGGAACTGATGGCGACACTGCGCGGCGCGCCCATGCCGGTTGTGAAGTGCGTGACCAACGATCTGCTCGTCCCCGCCGATGCGGAATGCGTTCTGGAGGGCTACCTGAGCCCGGAGGGGCATGTGGAGGATGAGGGCCCGTACGGCGAGTTCCTCGGCTATTACGGAGGCGTCAAGCGAAACCCGGTCTTTCATCTCACGGCGATCACACGGCGCAAGGATGCCCTGTTTCAGACGACATCCATCGCCGGCCGTCACATGAGCTGCACGGATACGGCCCAACTGGTGGCATTGAAGGCTGAACTGGGCCTGTGGGGTGCGCTGGCGACAGCCGTGCGTGATCCGGTTGCCGTCTACGCGACGACATCCAGCGGCGGATGTTTTCATGCGCGGGTCGCCCTCAAACAGCGTTCTCCCGGGGATGCACGCAATGCCATCGCTGCCGTACTGGGCAGTTTCATGAACGTCAAGCACGTCTTCGTCGTCGACGAAGACATCGATATCTTCGATGATGCGCAGATTGACTGGGCGCTGGCGTCCCGCTTCCAGGCGGATCGGGACCTGGTGGTGCTCGAGGGCATGCGCCTGCCCCCCGTCGATCCCTCCATGGGGAACGCAAGGGTCAGCGCAAAGGCCGGTTTCGACCTGACGATTCCGTTTGCCGAGCGCGGTGACAGCGAATGGGCCGTGCCGGAGCCTCCTGATCTGACTCCCTCCGAGACGCACTTCGAGTCGGTCGAGGCGGCGCTGCGCGATGGGCCCAGGCAGTTCGGGGAACTGATGCAGTGCCTGGGATCCGCTGACGGTCGGGAAATCGTCGTCGAACTTGAAGCGTTGCGCGAAAGAGGTCTCCTTGCCCGCCGTCGCCCGGACGGCCGGTATTATATAAAGTAACTTTATAGTTAATCTGTCTAATTAACTGATAAGTAGAAACTTATGCGCGACCATTCAAGCTCGCGGATGATCGGTCGGTCGCTCCCTCGGCGTGAGGACGGGCGCTTGCTGACCGGCCAGGGGCGATTCAGCGACGATCTCAATGTGGCAGGGCAGTGTTTCGCGCAGTTTGTGCGTTCGCCCTACGCCCATGCCGGGATCAGAGGGGTCGACACTTCCGATGCGCTGCAACTGCCGGGTGTCGTCGCGGTCCTCACCGGAGAAGACTGGGAGGCGGACGGCCACGGCAATATCTTTCACGTCGCCGATCCGGCGGACGGGTGCGACCCCAAGACCAAGACTTTCGCCGGTCGCGGCGGGTTCGTATTCGACGATGGCCAGCCCGTGATCGCGACGGACAAGGCGCGTCACGTGGGCGAACCCGTGGCGATCGTCGTGGCTGAGTCGGTGGATGCCGCAAAAGACGCCGTTGATCTGGTCATGGTCGATTACGACGAATTGCCGGCGGCTTCGACCATCGAGTCGGCAATGGCCGAAAATGCATGCTCCATTTGGGATGGTGCGCCCGGCAACATCTGTCTTGACACACTGATGTGGGACGAAGAATCCGAGGTCGAGTCTGCGTTTGCCAACGCGGCGCACGTGATCGAACGGTCGTTCACTACCAATCGCATTGCAGGTTGCCAGATGGAGCCAAGGAGCGGGGTCGGCGACTACGATCAGGATACGGGCCGTTACAGCCTTTACGCGGGGAGCCAGGGGTCCATACGGCTCAAGAACGGCCTGATGCGCGTGTTCGGCGTATCGGCCGACAAGGTCAGGGTCGTTTCCGAGGATGTGGGCGGCGGGTTCGGTCCGCGCAACTTCCTCTACCCGGATTTTGCCCTGCTGACCTGGGCCGCCCGCCGCACGGGACGCCCGGTCAAGTGGACCTCGACTCGCGGCGAGGCCTTCCTGAGCGATACCCAGGGCCGCGACAATATCCTCAAGCTCGCGCTGGCGTTCGACGAACGGCACCGCCTGGCCGGGGTCAAGATGGATTTTCTGGCCAATATCGGCGCCGCGCCGGTTTCCTATGCGCCGGTTCAGAACGTCGCGCGGCTGTGTACCACCGTGTACCACGCGCCCGTCGCCCGCGCCCGGGTTCGCGGTGTGCTGACCAACACGGTCCCGACCGGTCCCTATCGCGGTGCGGGCCGGCCGGAGATGATCTACGCGTTCGAACGCCTGCTGGATACCTATGCCCGGGAACAGGGGATCGACCGCATCGAACTGCGGCGGCGGAACCTGATTCCGGTGGACGCCTTGCCTTACGACGGCAGGACCGGTCTCAGCGTCGACTCCGGCGAGTTTGAGAAGAACATGGATATGGTCATGGAACTGGCCGACTGGAAGGGATTCGATCGGCGCCGTGCGTTGTCGGAGTCCGCCGGACGCCTGCGAGGCATCGGGCTAGCCAATTTCATGGAGATACCGGTCGGATTCCCCCACGAAACCGCGGACCTGGCGGTCACCGGCGATTGCCGAGTGCAACTGACCGTCGGGACCCAGTCCATGGGCATGGGCCACGAAACGGTGTTCGCGCAGGTTCTGGCGGACCGGTTGGGCGTACCGCCGGACTGCGTCGACCTCCTGACCGGGGACACCGACTTGACCGGCTTGGGCGGCGGAGCCCACTCGGACCGCTCCATGCGGCTGGTGGGGACGCTCATGGTCGGCGCCGCGGCGTCGCTCGTAGCCAGGGCCACGGCGCTTGCCTCCCGGGTTCTCGGGGTCCCGGAAGAGGACGTATCGTTTGTGGACGGCAACGTTGTCGGGGGGCAATCAGGAAGCGTGAGTCTGTTCGAACTCGCGGCACTGCTTGAGTCCGGAGACGTTCCGGGACATGAGCCCGCAAAGCTGGCCGTCAGGGAGGTCATTCACGACCGCTTGCCCGCGTTCCCGAACGGCTGCGCCTCCTCGGAAGTGGAGGTGGATCCGGAAACCGGCGAGGTCGAGTTGGTGCGTCACGCACTCATCCACGACGCGGGCTTGGAAATCAACCCGATGATCGTGGAAGGGCAGGGACACGGCGGTATCGCACAGGGCATCGGCCAGGCCATTTGCGAGAACTTCGTCTACGAAGAGTCCGGCGCGCAGATTCTCTCGGGAAGCTTCATGGACTACTGCCTGCCCCGGGCAGACGATCTGCCCAGTTTCGATCTCGGCTCCAACCCCACCGCGGCTGCCAGCAACCCGCTGGGCGTGAAAGGCGGAGGGGAGGGCGGCACCACGCCGGCGCTGGGCGCCTTCTTCAACGCCCTGCATGACGCGCTCCAACCCCTGGGCATTCAGGAAATCCCCATGCCCGCCACGTCGAATCGGGTGTGGGAACTGATCACGCGGTCGCGTGCCGACAACCCCTGACAGGAGTCGGGCACTTCGCACGTCTCCGCTGGACGCCTGTCACCGTTCGATGCGAGTCTTGCGCCACGGGCATCATTGATGCCTCTTCAAATCCCGGACAAGCCGGGGGATCCTACTGGTTTCGCCTTTGATTACGGGGCGCTTTCCGCCTTGACGTGCGGCAACACGATCAACAGCATCAACAGCAGCCCGATCACCTGCGGCACCGCGTAGATCCAGTAGACGCTGGCGGTTGCCAGACCCGTGGCGAACAACCATCCAGCGAAGGCGGGGCTCAACGTGGAACCGATCCGGCCGATGCCGATGGCCCAGCCCACGCCGGTGGTGCGGACATGGGCCGGGTAGATGCGCGCGGCGGTGGCGAAGAGTCCCGCGATGCAGCCGTAGACGAAGAAGCCGATCGCGGTGGCCAGCACGATGATCAGGTTGAGCTGGGTTCCCGCGAACGACAGCAGGATGATGGCCAGCATGCAACTGAAGAAATACCACTTGATCATCCTCAGCAGGCCCAGTTGCGTGGAGAAATAGCCCAGCAGCATCATGCCCACTGCACCGCCGAGGCCGAAGAAGATGTTGACGGAGATGCCCTCCGAGAGCGCCAGTCCCGCATTGGTGATGATGGTGGGCAGCCAGTTCTGAAAGAAGAACAAGGTTCCGAACGCACAGAAGAAGCCGCCCCAGAGCGCGAATGTCGATGCCCGGGTCCCGGATGCAAAAACCTCCGCGAACCGGATTTTCTCCTCGGCCTGCGGTCTTTCGGGAAGAGCCTGGAGCGCAGGCCGGTCGATCCGGGTCAGGATCCGATTGGCGCGTTGAAGGGCGTTTTTCGGCTGTTTTGTGAGGAGAAAGTCCACCGATTCCGGGAGGCCCACGTAGACGATCGGAATCATGATCGCCGAGGCCGTGCCGGCAACCACGAAAATGGATCGCCAGCCGTACGTGCCGACGATGCCGAAGGCAACCAGTCCCGCGATGATGGCCCCGGCCGTGAAGCCGAAGTGCATGAAGCTCAGTGCGAAGTTGCGCCGCTCTTCCGACGAATATTCGGCGACCAGGGTATTGAGGCTTGCGAGGATCGCCCCGATGCCCAGTCCGGTGATGAATCGGGCGGCAATCACGAGGTTGAGCGATGGCGCCACCGCCGTGAGAAACAGACCAACGGTGATCAGCACAAGAAACGCCAACACGGTATTGCGCCGGCCGTAGACATCCGCCAGCGGCGCCAGCAGAAAGGAGGCCACGGTCATGCCGGCAACGCCGGAGCTGAAAAGCAATCCGAGTTGCTCCGGCGACACGCCCCACTCGGTGCGTATGACCGGAGCGGCGACGGCGATGACGAACAGGTCGAATCCGTCCAGCGTGTTCAGTATCCAGCAGATGATGACGACGCGGATCTGCAGCGGCGCCATTTTCTGTTGACCCAGGGCGTAGCTGACGCCGGTACTCGTAGAACTCATTCGTTAGGCTCCGTTTTCAATGGACTTCGTGTACGCGATGGGGTTCGCGCCTTGCAACGTACCGCGTGGCAATCGCTGATACGACAGAACAGGCTTGCCTCGACACTAGAGCGAGAAAACCCGTTCCGCGTTTTCCTGGTAGATCATTCTGCGGTCTGCGTCGGAAATCGGCGCGTTGTCCAGCCAGCGGGTTCCCTGTTCCAGGGAGGCAAACGGTGAATCCACCGCGAACATGATCCGTTCGGCGCCCAGCACGTCGAGGCACAGGGTGAGCGTCGGGTCCCAGAACATGGCGCTGGTGGTGATGTGGATGTTGTCCCTGAAGTATTCGCTGGGGCTGCGCTGCAGTTGGGGCATTCCGGTGCGCGCGGAGACCTCATCCAGCCGGCTGAGCCAGAAGGGGATGCCTTCGCCCATATGACCGAGCACGATCTGCAGCCTTGGGAATTGGTCGAATACGCCGCCCATGATAAGGCGTACCACATGCAGCGAGGTTTCCGCGGCAAATCCCCACAGGGCCCTGTCCATCAGGTAGTCGGTGTAGGCGTCGTACATCTGCGCCGGCGGGGTTCGCGGATGCAGGTAGATCGGCGTGTTCAACGCTTGCGCAGCTTCCAGGATCGGCCAGAACTTCGGGTCGTCCAGGTGCTCGCCATTGGTGTGCGAATTGATCAGCAGGCCGTTTAGGCCGAGGCTTGCAACCGCTCGTTCCAACTCCTGGGCGCCGGCCTGGGGATCCTGCGGCGCCACGAGGGCCAGACCCGCGAACCGGTCGGGATGACGACCGATCGCCTCCGCCAGGCGGTCGTTGACAAGCCGCGCCAGCTCGTTGCCCTGTGCGGGGTCGAAAGGCTGCACGCCAGGCGACCAGTGCGAAAGCACCTGCAGATCCACGCCCGCGGCATCCATCGCCGCGATCCGGGCTTCTCCGAGATCGGTCAGGGTGCGAATCGTGTCGGTGACCACATAGGGCGGGGCATTGAGGCCGGGTTCCCGGTCGGGTTCGTTCTCCACCAGCGTTCGCAGGGCATCCAGCACTTCCGGTACGGCGAAGGTCTCTTCGACTGCGATTCGCCTGATCGCGGCCGATTCCGCATCCTGAGCCCGGGCGGCATTGGCAACGGCATAGGCCGATGAAGCCGCCATCGCCTGTTTCAGAAAGGTTCGCCTGTCCATGCGTATGGCCCCGATCGATCCGTGGTTGATCACCAACGGGTAAAAAATTGTTATCAGCGTGCTAAAAAAATCTATAAGGAACGCGCCCGGAACACAGTCAGGGCGCGCTACTGAACATATACAATAGCGGACGATGAGACCAATTGGCCAGACTCCGCGAACCGGGCTCCGGTCGCCATCGACGTGGCGCTCGCCCCGCGTCCTGTTCCTGTTGGGTATTGCAACGGGGATGGCGGGTTTACAGACGGCTGACGCCCACCACTCCTTTGCGCAGCGGGTGGCTGGAGAGCTGCAATCCATTGAAATTCATGACGGTGTGATCGAGCTGTACAAAATGCTCAATCCTCACAGCGCGCTGATCGTGCGGGTGGCCGGTGACGGCGCTTCGGGTGAGGACGTGGCCGGCGAGGACTGGCTGATCGAACTCAGCTCGGCTTCGACCCTCGGGCGCGAGGGTTGGACGGACGATTTTCTCAGCGCCGGCGACAGGGTGAGCATCGCGATACTCGCATCCCGTACGCCGAACCGCGGCCGCCTCCGGGCACTGCTGGTGCACGCAGACGATGGCGCAGAGGCGTCCCGGCTGATCGTTGCCTACGGAATCCGCGGGGATACCCCGATCATGCGGCGGCTCCGCGAGCGGCTGCCCACGTGTGCGGGCATCGAGGCCCGGCTGGAGCGGGGAGAATGCTTCATCGTGGAACCTGCCGCGTTGCGCGCGTTGGAGGAAGACTTTCCGGGCGAGATGGGATACATCCTTCCATGAAACCGGATCTGGCAGCCCGTGGCAAAAGTCCCGCGCCGCATCGAGACAGGCGCAACGCCGGTCGGCGCCTGCGGTGGCTGTCGGTGCTGCTTGGGTGTTCATGCGGCGCCGTGGCCAACGCCCAGGCACCGGATATCTACGGTCGATACGTCGGCGAGCTGGGCATCGCCGAGCCCGCGGAATACGTGCTGACCGAACAGGGCCAGCTTGCCTTCGAGAACTACGATCCGGACTACGGCGACCCTCGCCAGTGGGACGATTGCGAACCCGAAGGGGTTCCGGCGATCCTGCTCACTCTTGGCGTGGCCACCGTGGATTTCGTGCAGATGGACGGGACCGTCGAGATGCGCTACGAGCGCGACGACGCCGTTCGTGTCATCCATATGGAAGGCGCCGAACCGCCGCCGGATCAGCCCCATACCGTGCTCGGCTACTCCCGGGGACGTTGGGACGGCGATGTATTCGTCATCGAGACCTCACACCTGGCGGCGGGCGTCGTCATTGCGCAAACGAGCTATCCCATGAGCGAGAACGCGTTCGTCGTGGAGCGCTACTGGCGCGAGCCGGGCGAGAACGACCTGCAGATGGAGGTCACGGTGGAGGACCCGGCGAACTACGCGCAGCCCGTGACGATCGGCCGTGAGTGGGTCTTCTCGCCCGACGCGCCGAAGCACCCATGGGATTGCGTGAGCCTCGGTCCGCGGCACACGGACGATCTGGACATAGACGAACTGAGGCGCCGGCTGGAGGCGCTGTAGACGAACTGAGGCGCCGGCTGGAGGTGCTCCAGCCTTTGGCTTGTGCCCGCGACGGCAGACGAGTCTCACCCATCAATAGACGCGGCAACGGCCGCACGTGCAGGGGATAGCCAATGGACGTATCGGGCGAATACCGCTTGTCAGTGAGCCGGCAGGCCGTCTGGAACGCGCTGCTGGACCCTGAGGTCCTGCAGCAGTGCATCCCGGGCTGCGAGGCGTTCGAAAAGCTGGCAGAGGACCATTACCAGGCGACAGTGAAAACCGCAATCGGCCCGGTAAAGGCAACGTTCAAGAGCGAACTGCGCATTGTCAATGCGGTTCCCCCCGAGAGTTATCGCCTGGAGGGCGAGGGCAAGGCCGGCGCCGTCGGGTTCGGCCGGGGCGCCGCGGACGTGACGTTGAGAGAGGAGCGCGGTGAAACCGTCCTGAGCTACTCCGCGGACTTTCAGGTCGGCGGCCGCCTTGCGCAGATCGGGTCCAGGCTCGTGGTCGGCGCGACCCGCAAGATCGCCGATCAATTCTTCGGCCGCTTCACCGGCGTCATCGACGACCACGCGGAAAAAATCGAGCCGCCCAACGGAAGCATTCAAAAGGAGCTTGTCTGGGTAGCGGTAACGATTATCGTGGTCGCCGCCCTCATCTGGTGGTTGACCGTCCGATAGGCTTACGCAGCTTTATTCTGGAGGCGCCGGATGTCCGTCCCGCGTTTACGGTTGAGTCTCGGCTTGGGAAGGCGATTCCCGGCGACCGACCAGGTAGGCTATGTCCTCGCGCATGATTGCAACGTGAGTTTCCACTCGAGCCATGCGTTCGCGGAGGTCCACAAAGTCTTCACGCAGGCCGCCGATTTCCGTGCGCATTTCGTCGCGCAGGCTGCCGACCTCCGCGCGCACGCCGCCGATTTCCGTTCGCATTTCGTCGCGCAGGCCGCCGATTTCCGCGTGCATTTCGTCGCGCAGGCCGCCGATCTCCACGTGCATATCGTCGCGCAGGCTGCTGATCTCCGCGCGCATATCGTCGCGCAGACTGCCGAGCTCCGCGCGCAGGCCACCGATTTCCACATGCATTTCGTCGCGCAGGCTGCCGACCTCCGCGCGCACGCCGCCGATTTCCGTTCGCATTTCGTCGCGCAGGCCGCCAATCTCCGCGCGCATTTCATCGCGCAGGCCAGCGATTTCCGTGCGCACATCAGTAAACTCGGCCTGAATCATGGCAAAAGCGCTGATCTGACCGACCATCAGCGTCGCACCAACTGCCAGGATTCCTATCAGTTCCTTGCTTAGGGCAGGTTTCGATGCCGTTTGTGGTCCGGTGCTGCGCTTGGCCTTTTGCACTTCTGGGTCTGTTCTGCTTCGATTCGGGTCAGGTTTTTAGACTACAGTCTGTGATCCTTGCCCGCCACTACCGCAACATGAGCACCCGCACACTTATGGAGCTTGACATTCACCCGTCCATGTTGTGGCCATCGGGCTTTTCAACACACGGTCAGCCGCTACGGTGCAGCCGCCAGCCTTTCACGCGTATCGGCGATCATCTCGTCCAGCCAGTCGTGAAAATCCTCTGGGGCGACCCAGGGATGGGGGTCGCCGGGTTGCCGGTTGGCGAGGCGCTCGGCCCGCTCGAAGAGGTTGTCGGCGGTCGAGGCGTGGATGTCGAAGTGGTTGATGATCTGCACTTCGATATCGGGAATCTGCTTGATCCTTTCAAGGTCCGCGAGAAATTCGGCGATGACGGCGGGATCATCGGTTCGCAAGGCAGGGCCGCCGTGAAAGTAGGCTTCGTGGCGCGTGCCGTTGTCGAAAACCGGCATGCGTATCGACGTGGTCCCGGGCGTGTGCCCCGGCGTGATCTCGAAGTGCAGTGTCGTGTCGCCCAGGGTCAGTGAGTCGCCTTCCTCGATCACGAAATCCCGGCGCGGCGCCTGCTCGCCCTGGTCGGCCTCTATCATTCGCCAGTCTTCCTCGGCGGCTCCGAACTGCGCGTCGGGGATGTGCTCGTCCTGGAGTGTCCGCGCACCCATGTAGTGGTCCCAGTGGCCCTGCAGGATCAGTACGTACCTGACGTCTGTAATATCCAGGCCCATGGACGCCATGTTTTCGATCAAGTAGGGCGTATAGGGCCCACCGTAGAGCGTGTCGATCAGGATCAGCCCGTCGCTTGTGGTGATGATGTAGCTCGCCACTTCTCCCGTGCCGGCGAAATACAGATTGTCGAATACCTGGAACGGCTCCCGGGCCATCTCGCTCATGGGCGGTGGTGTGCGCTGGGCCTGTGCGATTCCCGAGCAACACAGGAGGATCAAAGTCAGGGTGGAAATCAACATTCTCATGGCGGGCTCTCCGAAGAGGTTTCAGACTGATTCTACAGCTTTGAATGTCGACGCATTCGTTACGGCGCGGTCAGGGACGGTACTCGGCATTGCACTCAAATGGCCGTACCTGGGCGTCCGGCCGCCACGTCCAGTATTTCTCCAGTGTGACCGGTTCGGTGAAGGTGGCCGGGTCGGTGACCGTGAGGACGTAGTCAAGCCGCGTGCCGTCCGCACTCGGCGTGAAACGCTCCAGCAGTTCGGCCTGCGGGCTCTGGGGGATGCCGGACTGGTCGAAATATGGCCAGCCAAGGCGACTCGTTCGCACGACCAACGTGCTGCCTTCCCAGGTCCCCCGGGAGTAACCCTGCGGTGCCGGAGCCGGTTCGTCCGCGCCCGACACCGCCCCGGACTCCTCGCCCGACGCCTGGCTCTCCACACCGTACACCTCGCCAGATACCTCGCCCGAAGCCTCGACCTCCATATGGATCGTCCGTACAACATCGTACAGTTCGATGCGCAACACGATCCGCCCTCCTTCGTCGATGAACTCCATGGGATAGGGCTGGCCCATGATGCGCGGCATGCCGACCGGTTCGCAGGTCAGATACGGATTTTCCGCCGCCGGGTCCCAAGTAGCACGTGCGGCCATTGCGGCTTCCGTCAACGGGTATTCCGGAGAGGCGCCAGCCACATCCAGGAACAGCGGAAAGCTGGCCGGATTGGCCATGTTGGAACTCCACACCCGGAAGACATCGTTGCCGATGCCCAGGGACGAAGGGGTGCTTTCGCCGTCAGCGGCCATGGCTCCGGCCGCCCCCATGGGATCGTCGGACCAGCGTGCGGCCATGCCCGGCCACAAGATTAACTCGACCCCGTCCGGCAGCAGCATGTTCAGCGCGAAGACGCGGTTTTCTCTTTGCCGGCCGGGCCAGCCAGCGATCTGCACGCGGTCGCCGGCGTTCACCAGGCCTTCGGTCAGACCCATCCGCCGCAGGATGCTGACGGAATTGCTCTCCACGTTCCAGGATTCTCCGTCCGTCGCCTGAACGATGAAATACACATGGGGGTTGCGCCAGACGACTTCGGTGATCTCGCCCGAAAACTCGATCACCGCATCCACGTCGAAGTAGACACCCGCGGAGTGATGGCCGAGTGCTCCGTATGAACAAAGCAGCGCGGCCGGAATTACCAGTGATCGCATCATTGAGCGGACAGGTTAGACGCAAGCCGTGCGCCCGCTCAAGTTGTCAGGCCGACTTCAATACCATGTCCGGCCCGCCCTTGTGCTGTTCGGCCGGCACCTCCCAGTCGTCCGGCATGCGGCTGAAGTCGAAGAACGGCTCTGTGTCGCCCTCGTCAATGGCGTCCTGAACCTGGCGGTAGAACTCGCCGCCGGCGCGGTTGGAGAAGGTGATTTCCACGCGCCGGGCCTCGCTCGCGTTCTTCGGCCGCTGGCAATACTCGGGAAACGTGGCTTCCCCGGCATGGCCGGAGGCGTAGCCCTTGGCGAACATCTGCTTGAGGATGCCGAAGCCGTCGTCCTGCACCAGGACGCCGCCGCGGGGATGCCCGCCCATGGACTTCATGTGGTCGATAAACCCATCCAGGTCGTAGCAGTCGTAGGCGACATGCTGGCAGGAATGGTCTCCGTGCTTCTCCACAAACGACGTCACCTGGGACTTCTCCGCCCGATCGATGCCCTCGATCAGGGCGATGCCGAAGTCGCCGAAGTCGATGCACCAGATCTTCATGCTGCTGTTGGGGTCGCCGGGCCGGGCGTCGTCGATCCGCTTGATCAGGGTGCCGCCTTCGACCTCGATGTGGAACCAGGCCCAGCGCTCGATCGCGCCGGATTCCACCGCGTAGGTGACGTGGTCGATCTTTCTCAAATGGGACATCTTGAGGTCTCCTGTCCGATGCGTTTGCTCCTGCGTACAGCATAGTGAATCAGCCTCGCAGGGTGGATGCATAATTGAGCATGGATGGCTGGTATTGCGCATGAAAATTACTAAAATATTCAAAAATACGCAGGAAACATATGCTATGGACAAGATAGACGCCCGTATCCTCTCCGAGCTCCAGAAGAATGGCCGCCTGCGGTGGTCGAGACTCTCCGAACGCGTGCACCTCTCCGCGAGCGCCTGCCAGCGCCGGGTCGAGGCGCTGCTTGCCAGTGGCGTGATCCGCAATTTCACGCTGAACCTCAGTGAGGCCGCGCTCGGGCATCATGTGACGGCCTTCGTGGCGGTGAGTGTCGATCGCCAGAACACGGCCTCGGCGGAGCAGTTCAGACGATGGGTCCGCTCCCAGCCGCGCGTCCAGGCGTGCCACATGCTGACAGGGAGCATCGATTTCATGCTCCAGGTGGTCGCCTCGGACCTGGAGTCGCTCGGACGGTTTCTGGAAGCGGAGTTGCTGAATCTCCCCGCCGTGAAGGATGCTTCCACATCCATCGTGCTCAACGAAGTCAAGGCGAAGCAAACCATGTTGACCGCCGGCTGATAGAATCCGCGGGGCTGGCCCGTCGATTCAGCCGACGGCGGCGACCGGGCGCGATGGCCGTGGTGACCGGAGGCGCGGCGGCGGTGGGACGAGTACGGCCAGGCGACCGGCTCTGTGGACGGACAAGGACCGATGAGTCAGACGATGACCGGCGACAGCGAAAAAACCATATCCATCATGGATACGACGCTCCGGGACGGCGAGCAGACGCCCGGAATCGCCTATACGCCGTCGGAAAAGCTCCACGTGGCCCGCATGTTGCTCAAGGATGTCGGGGTGGACCGCATCGAGATCGTGTCTGCGCGAGCTTCGTCCGGCGAACTTCAGGGGGCGCAGCGCGTCACCGGCTGGGCCCGGGAGGCGGGTCTGATCGATCGCGTGGAAATGCTCGGATTCTGCGACGTGAATCGGTCAGTGGACTGGATACGCGACGCCGGCGGACGTGTCATCAATCTGCTGACCAAGGGCTCGGAGCGCCACTGCCGCGAGCAGTTGGGGATGACGCCCGAAGAACACATCCGGCGCGTCGTCGATACGGCCCGCTACGCGCACGAGCAGGGCGTGCGCGTCAACGTCTACCTCGAGGACTGGTCGAACGGCTTTCGCGACGGCTTCGGCTACGTCAAGGGCCTTGTCGATGCGCTGCAGGACCTTCAGGTGGAACGGGTTCTGCTTGCGGACACGCTGGGCGTTCTCGCGCCCGATGACGTGCGCCACTTCGTCAGCGTGATGGCCGTCACGTGGCCCGATACGGTCTTCGACTTCCACGGCCACAACGACTATGGGCTTGCGACCGCCAATGCCATGGCGGCGATTCAGTCCGGGGCCGCCGGCGTGCATACCAGCGTCAACGGCCTGGGCGAGCGGGCCGGCAACACCTCGCTTTCGGAGATCGTCACCGCCATTGCCGACCACACCGAGTTCAGGACCCTCGTCAACGAGTCCCGGCTTGCAGCGGTTTCCGAACTGGTGGAAACGTTCAGCGGCAAGAACATTTCGGCGAATACCCCGATCCTGGGGGCCGATGTGTTCACCCAGACCGCGGGCATCCACGCCGACGGGGACGCCAAGGGCGATCTCTACGCCACGCGGCTGGCGCCCCAGCGATTCGGCCGCGAGCGCCGCTATGCGCTCGGCAAACTCTCCGGCAAGGCGTCTCTGGACCACAATCTGGCGCAGCTCGGGATCAAGCTTTCCACCGTGAACCGGAAAAAGGTTCTCGACAGGATCATTGAACTCGGCGACAAGAAGCACACCGTGGTTCCGGAAGATCTCTTGATGATCATCGCCGACGTGCTCAAGACTCCGGCGGAACACCTGGTCAGGATCAATCGTTACCAGATTGATGTGGCATCCGACAGTCCGCCCAGCGCTTCGGTCAGCGTCTCGTTCAAGGGCCGCACGAGCGAGGCTTCGGGCTCGGGAGACGGCGGCTACGACGCGTTCATGAAGGCGCTGGCAAAGGCCGTGTCGCCCCATGGCATCGACATGCCCCGGCTGGCCGACTACCGGGTTCGGATCCCTCCCGGCGGGCGCACGGAGGCCCTGGTGGAGACCCTGATCGAATGGAGTGACAGGACGAACGGTCGACGATTCTCCACCGTCGGGGTGGACCCCGACCAGACGGCCGCGGCCGTCATCGCCACGGAGAAGATGTTGAACATCGTCGCTCACGAACGCGCCAGAGCGAGTTGACCCCGCCTGCGCGCACGGAATTTCCACGAAAGAGCGGCTCCGGAACATAGCCTTGGAAAATGGCTCCGGAAAGGTGCCTATGGAAGATGCGTCCCTGACGAGCGGCTTCGCAATCCGGATCCGGAAAATTGCGCGCCACGGGCAATTGGACTAGATTGGTCGCAGGAAGTACCCAACCGATGAACCTGCTCGCCGCCATCCGCCGCCGCAAGAAAGTCTGGATTCGCAGGCTTGGCGGGCCTGTTGCTGCCGTGTGGCTGACCATGGCCTGGCAGCCCTGCGTCATGGCGATGGAAGCGGAAATGGGGCATGAGCATCACTGCGAACACTGCCCGCCGCCGGAGATCGATCACTGCGATGACGTCGTCCGTCACGAATGCAGCGACGAAGACCGATTCAGCGCCGACCGTCGGGCGGCGAAAGCCAAGTCCGCGGACGATATGAAGTTTGCGCAGGCGTCCTTCGCCATCTCCGGCCTGGCGCAGCGGCTACCGGTCGTCAAGGCCCAGACGTGCCTGGACAATCCGGCCACCGCCCCGCCGGGTCGGCCGTTACCCATCCTTTTCTGCTCCTATCTGAACTAGCAATCCCCCGCTGACCGTTTCTTTCCGGTTCCAGCACAGGAGATTGCCATGTCGTTTACGCGCGGGCTCGTGCCCCGCTTCATTGTTCAGTTCCGTTCCGCCGGGCCGCGGCGCCGCAACCTTGCGCGTCCGTGGGTGCTCTGCGCCTTGCTCGCCCTTGCCTCCCAGGCGCCGGCTCAGCAGGGTGAACCCGGCCATTTGACGCTTGACCAGGCGGTGCAGACCGCACTGGCGGCCAATCCGCATCTCGCCGCGGTAGCGGCCCGGGCCGAGGCGTTGCAAACCGTTCCGGCTCAGGCCCGCACGCTGCCCGACCCCGTTCTCGGTCTCAACGCGATGAACCTGCCTGTCGACAGTTTCAATCTGCACCAGGAGCCGATGACCCAGCTTCAACTCACGTTCAGCCAGATGATTCCCTATCCGGGAAAGCGCCAGCTCATGGCGGACGCGGCGGGCTTCGAGGCAGAGGCCGGCCTGGCCCACGCCGAAGACGTACGCCTGGAACTCTCGGGCCAGGTCCGTGCGGCGTGGTGGAGACTGTTCCAGCACGATCGGGCACTGGAAATCGTCGGCCAGAATACCCGGCTGATGCGCGATGTCATCCAGATCGCCCAGGCCCGGTATGAAGTGGGCGACGGGCTTCAGCAGGATGTGTTGCTCGCCCAGCTCGAATTGTCGAGGCTTCTGGAACGCGAGATGCGGCTGAACGGCATGCGGTCCAGGGCGGAGACGGCCCTGGGCGCGCTGCTGGACCGACCGGCCGGCCAACCGATCGTACTGCCGCCGGAGCCAGGGAACATGCTGTTGCCCGACATTCCCGCGGATGAGGAACTGGTCCGGGCGGCGGTCGCGGATCGTCCGGCCCTCGCGGCGCAGCAGGCCATGATGGGCGCGGCGCGGGCGCGCCTGAGTCTGGCCGAACTGAATCTGCGGCCCAATCTCATGGTTGGCGCGGGTTATGGGCTTCGTCAGGGAGACGACCCGTTTCGAGGCGGCAAACGACCCAATTTCCTGAGCCTGATGTTCGGGGTCACGGTGCCGCTTTACGCCGAATCGAAGCAACGCAAGGCCATCGAGCAACAGAGCCACGAGGTCTCCCGGCAGGAATTCTCCTATGACGACGCGCTTCGCTCCATCCGGGCGGCCATCGCTGGTTATCGCGCCGACTACGAGTCCGCCAGGGAGCAGGTCACGCTGCTCGAATCCGCCATCATCCCGCAAGCCCAGCAGACGGCTGCCTCGATGCTGGCCGGATACCGCGTGAACGAGGTGGATTTTCTCAACGTCGTGAACAGTCAGATCACGCTTTACAACTCCCAGATCAACTATTGGGACGCGCTCGGTACGGCAAAGGCGGCGCTGGCAATGCTTGCCTCGTCCGCCGGTATGGAGGTGCTTTATGAATAGACTCGCCCTGATTGCGCCGCTGGTCGGCGCGGTAGCCCTGGCCGCCGGCGCCGGCGGTGGATACTGGTTCGCTGCCCAGCGTATGGAAATGGCGCCCGCCGCGCCGGCTCCCGACACACCGCAGCCCATCTTCTACAGGCATCCGATGACGCCGGAAATCACCTCGTCGGTTCCGGCAAAGGACGACATGGGGATGGACTACATTCCTGTCTACGCCGATTCCGGTGGTGCATCCGGAGATCCGGCGGGAACGGTGCAAATCGATCCGGTAACTGTCCAGAGCATTGGCGTGCGCACGGCGTCCGCGGAACGGCGAACGTTGACCCGCACGATCCACACCCTGGGCCGCGTCGATTACGACGAACAGCGGATCACCCGGCTTCACCCGAGGATCGAGGGCTGGATCGAAGAGCTGTATGTCGAGACTACCGGTGAGCAGATCGCCCAGGACCACATCCTGCTGAATGTCTACTCGCCCCAGCTCGTGCTGACTCAGCAGGAGTACCTGCTGGCCCTGAGCAATCGCGAAACGTTGAGTGAAAGCCCCTTTCCGGACATTCGTCAGGGAGCCGAGGACCTGGTGGAATCGACGCTGACGCGCCTGCGGCTGCTGGACGTGCCCGAGCACCAGATCTTCGAATTGACGCAGACCGGTCAGGTTCAGGAGCAGCTCCATATCCACTCGCCCGCGAACGGGGTCGTGGTCAACGTCGGCGTCAGGGAAGGACAGTACGTCACGCCGCAGACGGAACTCTACACCGTCGCGGACCTGTCCCATGTCTGGGTGCTGGTGGATATCTTCGAGGATGAGCTGCCCTGGGTGCGGGTCGGCGACGAGGCCCGAATGACCGTCGCAGCGGCGCCGGGAAGGATTTTCGAAGGCCAGCTCACCTATATCTACCCTTACGCGGAAAGCCAGACGCGGACCGTCAAGGCGCGCCTGGAGTTCGACAATGCCGAACTGCTGCTCAAGCCGGACATGTTTGCCGATGTCACGATCCTTGCCAGTCCCGAAGTAGAAGCCATTGCGGTGCCTTCCGAAGCTGTCGTTCGCTCCGGAGTCCGTGAGCAGGTGTTCGTCGTTCGGGAGCCCGGCAAGTTCGAGCCTCGCGACGTGCGCCTCGGAGTCGGCAGCGACGGCTGGACGCAGATCCTTGAAGGGGTCGAAGCCGGCGAGCAGGTGGTCGTGTCCGCCCAGTTCCTGATCGATTCGGAGTCCAAGCTCAGGGAGGCCGCAGCCAAGATGCTGGAGCCCGGCAATGATTGAACGGATCATCACCGCCTCCGTCGAGAACCGGCTGATGGTCGGGGTCCTCGCGGTGGCACTCGTGATTACGGGTGTGCTCGCGCTGCGGGACACCCCCCTGGACGCAATACCGGATCTCTCCGATGTCCAGGTGATCGTGTTCACCGAGTACCCGGGTCAGGCCCCGCAGGTGGTGGAAGACCAGGTGACCTACCCGCTGACCACGGCCATGCTGGCGGTGCCCTATGCGGATGTCGTACGAGGCTTTTCATTCTTCGGGTTTTCCTTCGTCTACGTCATTTTCGAGGACGGGACCGACATGTACTGGGCGCGGTCACGCGTGCTGGAATACCTCAACTACGTCAGCGGCCGTCTGCCGGACGGAGTCACGCCGACGCTGGGACCCGACGCCACCGGGGTAGGGTGGATCTACGAATACGCCCTGGTGGACAGAAGCGGCCAACTGGATCTTTCGGAGCTGCGAACGATTCAGGACTGGTACCTGCGCTATCCGCTGCAGACCGTACCCGGTGTCGCCGAAGTGGCGTCGATCGGCGGATACGTCAAGCAGTACCAGGTGGTCGTGGACCCCAACGCACTGCTCGCCTACAACATACCCATTTCCACCGTCAGGCAAGCCATCATGCGCTCCAACGGCGATGTCGGCGGCCGGCTCGTGGAAATGTCCGAGACCGAATACATGGTCCGGGGGCTGGGATACATCCAGTCCATCGAGGACATCGAACAGGTCGCTGTCAGCGTGGATGCACAGGGGACCCCGATTCGGGTCCGCGACATCGCCCGGGTCCAGATCGGACCGGAGATGCGCAGGGGGATCGCAGAACTAAACGGCGAAGGCGAGGTGGCGGGCGGGATCGTCGTGATGCGCTACGGCGAGAATGCGCTTCAGACCATAGAACGGGTGCGCGAGCGCCTCGAGGAACTGAAGCCCGGCTTGCCGGCCGGTGTGGAGATCGTGCCCGTCTACGACCGCGGCGCGCTGATCGAAAGCGCCGTCGGCAACCTTTCCAACACCCTGCTGATCGAGATTGCGCTGGTGACGCTCGTCTGCGCGTTTTTTCTGCTGCACTTGCGATCCGCGCTGGTGGTCGTTCTCACGTTGCCCATTGGCATCCTCCTGGCGTTCATCGTGATGCAAATCCAGGGCATCAATGCAAACATCATGTCGCTCGGGGGCATTGCCATCGCTATCGGCGCCATGGTGGACGGACCCATCGTTCTCATTGAAAACGCGCACAAGCGCCTGGTGCAGGCCGGCGCCACAAAGGACGGTCCGCTGACGGCGAGCGAGCGCTGGCAAACCGTTGCCGCCTCGGCCCGGGAGGTGGGTCCGGCGCTGTTTTTCTCGCTGCTGGTGGTCGTGGTCTCCTATTTTGCGGTCTTCACGCTGGAAGCCCAGGAGGGCAGGCTGTTCAAGCCCCTGGCGTTCACGAGCAGTTACTCCATGGCGGGCGCCGCATTGCTGGCAGTGACCGTGGTGCCGTTGCTGATCGGGTTGCTGGTGCGCGGCCGTATCCGTGCGGAGTCGGCCAACCCGGTCACGCGATGGCTGCGCGCGGTACACGCCCCGGTGCTGAGCGGTTTCCTCCGTTGGCGAGTGGCGACGCTCATCGTCGCGGCGGGGGTCCTTGCGACCGTCTGGTATCCGCTCTCCCGACTCGGGACCGAGTTCATGCCGCCCCTGGATGAAGGCGACATCCTCTACATGCCGACGACGTTTCCGGGCGTCTCCATCACCAAGGCGGAGGAATTGCTGCAGCAGACCGACAAGATCCTGGCCACCTTCCCGGAGGTGGAGTCGGTCTTCGGGAAGGTCGGCCGGGCGGAAACGGCCACCGACCCGGCGCCGCTGTCCATGATCGAAACGGTGGTCCGCCTGAAACCCAGGGGAGAGTGGCCCGATCCGGACAAGACGACATCGGACCTGATGCGGGAAATGGACGCCGCCATCCGGTTCCCGGGGCTTGCCAATACCTGGACCATGCCCATCAGGACCCGCATCGACATGCTGTCCACGGGCATCAGGACCCCTGTCGGAATCAAGATCAGCGGACCGGACCTGGACGAGCTTCAGCGCCTGGCACTGGAGGTCGAGCAGATCATGACCACGCTGCCCGATACCCTGTCGGCGTTCGGCGACCGGGCCGCGGGCGGTTACTTTCTCGATTTCGACATCCGGCGTCAGGAAGCGGCCCGCTACGGCCTGAACGTGCGGGACATCCAGGACGTGATCATGTCCGCCATCGGCGGCGTCCAGGTGACCGAAACCGTGGAAGGCCTGGAGCGCTATCCGGTCAACATCCGCTATCCGCGGGAGTTGCGCGACGATCCGCTGCAGTTGCAACGTGTCCTTATCCCCACGCCGACCGGCGCGCAGATCCCCCTGGGCCAGGTCGCGGACGTCGAATTGCGCCGGGGGCCGCCGGTGATCAAGAGCGAGGGCGCCCGCCCGAATGCGTGGGTGTCCGTGGACATCTCCACGTCCGATGTCGGTGGTTATGTGACCCGGGCCAGAGAATACCTGGCGGAGCAACTGAACATTCCGCCGGGCTATGCCCTCACGTGGTCGGGTCAGTACGAGTACATGGAACGCGCCACGGCCCGGCTCCGGGTCGTCATCCCGCTGACCCTTTTCCTGATGTTCCTGCTGCTCTACTTCAATTTCCGCAACGTCGCCGCGCCGTTGACCGTCATGCTGTCCGTGCCGTTCGCACTGGTCGGCGGCTTCTGGGCGGTTCACTGGCTGGGATTCAACATCTCCGTCGCCGTGGCGGTCGGATTCATCGCCCTTGCGGGTGTCGCCGTGGAAACGGGTGTTCTCGTGTTGACCTTTATCGAAGAGGCGGTCAGGGAGCGGCGTCGCCGGAAGCAAAAGGCGTACTCACGCGGAAAAGAGAGTCAGGTTGCGCTCACGGCCGCGGAAGTCGTTGAATCCGTACGCGTGGGGACCTCGCGGCGGGTGCGGGCTGTGTCAATGACAGCGACCTCGACCATTGTCGGACTGCTCCCCATCATGCTGGCGAGCGGCGCGGGATCGGATGTCATGCAGCGTATCGCGGCGCCGATGATCGGCGGCATGGTCACGACGACGTTGCTGTGCCTGCTGGTGTTGCCCGTGGTCTATGGCATTGTGCTTCAGGTCAGGGAGCGGAGGCGCGGCATGACGGAAGGGTCGGCTTGACAGGGAGTTCGGCTTGACAGGGAACCCGGCTTGACGGTTTGAGACGCTCACCGGCACAATTGCCGCACGTGCATTAGCCGCCTGATCAGGGTCACATCCATATGGCTGAGCAACCCAGCGCGACTCCCGACACGGCGATGCCGGGAGCGCCGGTCCTGCCGTCGCTCGGCAACGCGCTGCCTTATTTTCTTTCACTGGGCGTGTTTCCGTTCATGGCCATCGCCGCGGTCCAGGGTAGCTGGTGGATTGCCGCCCCATACCTCTATTTCATGATTCCGGACGTCTTCGATGCCATGTCCGGCGCTCACGAGGAGAACATGGACCCTCGGCGCACGATCGACCAGCAGTTGTCGTGGTACAAGCTGTCATGCTGGGCGTGGGGCATCCTGTGGCCGGTCACCTTCGTGTTCTGCCTCTGGCAGATGTTCCTGTCGGATCACCTGTCGCTGCTCGAAATCATCCTGATGGCGTTCGTGCTGACCACCGTGGGCCAGGTTTCGTTCATCGTCGGCCATGAACTGATTCATCGGCGCGCGGTGTGGGAACGCCGGCTTGGCGAGGTCATACTGGCTTCGGTGTCGTATCCGACCTATTCGTCGGAACACATCTATGTCCATCATTCCCTGGTCGGCACCCCGGGCGATCCCGGTTCCGCGCCCAAGGGGGTGAGTTTCTGGCGCTACCTCCCGCGGGAAATCAAGAGTAACCTGACGGGCGCCTGGATATTCGAGCAGCAGCGGCTCGCCCGGCGTCGCCTGCCGGTCTGGCACTACACGAATCCGTTCTGGCGTTACGTGGGCGTGACGGCCGCCTGGTATGTGCTGATGTACTGGATGGGCGGTCCATGGGCCGTATTGGGTTACGTCATCCTGTGTACCTGCATCATCATGTCGATGAAGCTCATCAACTACGTCCAGCACTACGGGCTGCGGCGCATCCGGCTGTCGAACGGCCGGTACGAGCGAGTCCAGCCCTGGCATTCCTGGAGCGCGGCGTACAAGTTGAGCAACTGGTTCTTCTTCAACATGCAGCGCCACCCGGACCACCATATCGCGCCGGGGCGGCGCTATCCGCTGCTGCAGCACTGCGGCCCCGACGCCGCGCCGCAACTGCCCGGGACCTATGTGGAGATGGCCGGACTTGCGGTGAGGCCGCGCCGCTGGTTCGAGAAGATGGATCCGCGCGTCGATCGCTGGCGGGAGCATTTCTATCCCGACATCGACGACTGGAGCGCTTACGACAGTCCGGCCACCGCGGAGCGCCCTGATGCGTTCGAAGAGATCGCCGAGATCTTTGCGTCGGCTCCACGGCTGGCCGCCTGGATCGACCGGTCACCGGAACTGCTGGACAATCTCAGGGACAGGGAATTCACCGATCTCGATCTGCCAAAGGGTTTCGGCCCGAGCGCGGAAGTCGAGTCCATCGCGCGCCGCGGCCTCACGCGGCTCTACTGGACGCGGGAACTCGATGTCGCCGAAATGCGCGAGCGAATTGCCGACTACCCGGTCCAGGATGTGCGCGAAACCGTGGATGCCACGAGGAACTGGTCCAATGACAAGGCGTTCCAGATCGGGATGCATACGCTGCGCGGCAACCTGACGCCCATCGAGGCGGGGACGGCGCTGGCGAACGTGGCAGAAGCGTCGATTGGGGCTGTGCTCGAGTCGATCGACGAGGACTTCGGCGCCCGTGGCGCCACGGGCGGCCTTGCAGTGGTCGTGCTGGGCGATGTTGCAAGCGGCGAGGCTGCACCGGGCCTCGGGTTGCGGCTGGCGCTGGTCCATGAAGGCAGCCCGGCGGCGCACTACGAAGCGCTTTGCCGGCGCATCGGCGATGCGCTGCACGCCCTCATGCAGGACAACCTGCTGTTTGCGCCGGCGCCGCGCGACGAGAGTCCGGTCGTCGCCAGTACGCTCGCCGACTTCGCGGCCGGATTCGCGACCGAGTCCGCAGCCGAGTTGGGCGACGCTGCAGCGCCGGGCATGTTCGGAGACCTGACCCGGGCAAAGTGCATCTTCACGTTCGGCGATCCCGTGATCGAAAGGCAATTCGAGGCGGCGCGGAGTGAAGCGCTGGCCGGGGAGGGCCGCGGCGAGGGCTCCATCGTCGAGCCTGAAGCGAGCGGGAGCGATTCTGGCGAGACTATCTCCTTGGTGCTCCAACCCGAACGCGGCGGTTTCGAAGCTGTCGAGCGAACTGCCCGCCTGTTGCGCCTGCAGCTTGCCGGCGGCGATGACGGCACGCGGGTGCTCGATGCGGCAACCACGTTCCGCACGGCCGGTGAGCGCGGCCTGATTGATGCCGATGCCGCCGAGCGTCTGGCGCAGGCGGCGACCTTGTGGCGCAATCTGGAAGGCATTGGCCGCCTCATCGCCGACGGGGCTGTGGACGTCGAGTCGGCCAAACCCGGTGTCGGAGCGGCAATGGCCCGTGCCTGCGGCTGCGACGATTTCGATGCTCTGACGACCGCCGTGCACGAAACCGCCGGCCAGGCCGCAACCGATATCGAAGCGCTGTAAACCCCGGGCCGTTAGATGCCCAATCCCTGAGACATCTGGGCGTAACTGGTGAGTGGGACCGCGCACATCCGATCCCAGTCCGCCTTGTCGATGACCGGCTGATTCAACAGTTCGATCATCTCGTCGAACTTGCTGAGCGCGGCGCAGTCCACGGCCTCGGGTGCCGCAGCCGTACGATGCTTCGGCCAGACGTCCCGTCGGGCGAAACGCCAGAACTCGCTGTCGTACCTGGAGCCGCGGGAATAGTGCCAGCCGACGAACAGGCCGTAGCAGAGCATGTTGTTGACGAGGAATCGGTTGACCGTCGGAGCATCGCGCTCAAGATGCTCGATCGATCGGTTAAGGCGTATCTGGAGCACCATCCCGATCTGTATCTGGGCGGATACGATCGCCGTGGCTTCGAGGGGCTCCATAAAGGCGGCGGCGTTGCCGACGCGGGCCACCACGCCATCGTAAATCTGACGGTGGACGAAGTTGGGAAACGGGATAACCGCACGTTGCTCGAATTCCGCTACTTCATCGGTCTCGAGAAACTCGTCGAAGTCCGATTCGACGTCGGCAAGGCTGGATACGTCGCGGTTGAAGATGTAACCGTAGGATGTGTGCACGGTCAGCGGAATGACGAAGATCCAGCCGTGCGGACGCGCAACCGCACGGGTATAGGTATGTTTCACGATCGGTCCGTCCGGCTCTTCCCGGATGATTGACGGGCAGCGGCGGATAACGGCCGTATTGGTGGGGATGAAGGAAATGTCGATGTGTTGGTCGGGGTTCAGCTCCCTGGGGAATCCCCGGGCATCGAAGACCAGGTCGTAGCGTTCCGGCGCCCGGTCGTCGAACTCCACTTGCGCGCCGCCGTCCACCCGGGTGATGTTGAGCACGTTCGCGTCGATGTGGCGCGCGCTGGTGCCCTCTTGCAGCAGGTCCGCCATCACGTCGGCGGAGAGGTGGTAGGCGTAGGACACCTGCTGCGGCGTGAAGTAGTGGGTGAAGTCGCGGCTGTGGCGCCCCCACCCCTCGAACGCAACTCCGTACTTGCGGGTTCCGTTCAAGCGCTGCTGGACGGTTTCGTGGGGCAGGTTCGTCAGTTGTTGCAAATCCTGAACCAGGCTCGGCCAACTGCCTTCTCCCACTCCGATGACCGGGATGCGCGAGTCGTAGATGTGGTGCAACTCGTGGTCGCTGTCGGGGTGTAGACGAGTGACATTGGCGGCGGCCAGGGATCCTGCCGTTCCCCGCCCGATCACCGCGATCTTCCGTAAGGATTTGCTGCCTGGCTGTATCACGCTATTCGAATTCCACTGGTGTCGGCCGATTACCCCTGTCCGGAGTATTCATGTTGAGCCAGGGCCTGTAAACGCTACCGTGGTTTGCACTGTTGCGCCGTCAGTAACTGAACGTGAAATCCACGCCAAGGAAGCTGTCACGCCGTCCGTCGTAGGTCAGGTCCTCCGGATCCGCGCTGACGACCACGATCGATTCCAGGCGCATGGACCAGCTTCCCGACAGGCGGCGTTTCAGATCGAAGTTCACGGCTCGGTAGTCATGGCTCAGGTCACCAAGGATACCTGCGATGAGTTCGGTGCCCTGCACATCGTTGAACGCAAGGAAGCCCGCGACAAAAATGTCGTTGTCCCAGACGCTTGCAGCACGGGGGCCACGCCCGTCATGGTGCCACTCGGCGAGCACGGTCAGGTCCCGTGTGGAACCGAACAGACCGTAAATCGTGCGTTCCAGGCCCAGGATGGAGGCACGGTAGTCCTCCTCCTGGCCCAGGAGATTGCGCACCCCGCTGCGGTGAATGGCTTCCAGCTTGTAAAGCCAGGACCCGGTGGTGAGTTGCGCGTCAACCCCGAATTGCCGTATCTGCTCGTAGTAGGGGATCAGGGGCGCGTCGAAGGCCGGCAACTGCCCGGATGGATCTCCCAGGAGAAACGAGGGTTCGCGACTGGTTCCGACAAACGTGCTCAGGCCGAAATCCAGCAGGCCCACGTAGTGGCTGTAGCGAGCTGCAAAATCCACGTGGCGTTCTTCGTCGTCGCTCTCGTAAAGGGCGTCCTCGTGGATCAGGCGACCCGACCGAAGGCGTCCGGAAGGCCCCGGAAAGGTGCGCTGGCGGTGATAAGGCAGCAGGAAGGTTTCCGCGATGCCCCAGTCACCGGAAATCGTCAGGCGCGCCATGGGCTGGCCCAACTTGGGTCGATCGCGCGGGTGCTCCACGAGGTCGAGCTGGTTGACGATGTCCACGAGGTTGTTCAGCTCGGCCACGCCCCAGAAAGCGCGGTCGAGCCCCAGCCGGAGCTCCCAGAAATTCTCGCCCCATTCTCCGTACGTCAACAGATAGGCCTCGCGCACGTCCCCATGCGAGCGATGCGAGTCGGCGCTGTCGTATCGATAGAACGGGGTCAGGGTCAGACTGGTGTTTTGTGCGGCGTCCCAGTAAACCGTCGGCTCCGCGACCAGCCCGCCGGTGCTTGAACTCTGTTCCGGGAAGGCCGGCGATTGCGGATACCATCGTGCCGGCAGGCTCAGGTCGCCGGAAAGATCAAGGGTCTGCGCTTGGGCACCTGCGCCGCTCAATAGCACCAGGGCCGCAATTGTGCGGCCGATTCGCATCAGCGAACGCGTCGAAGTGCCGTCTGGGTGAATTCGCCGTCTTCAAGCCCGGAGCCGAACTGGAAGTCGGTCCAGTGAAGCACCGTGCTGGCGCCGGTCAGGTGGTTAACCATCGTCTGTTCACCTGCCCGCCAGAACCGATCGAGGTATTGCTCATAGTCGGAAAAAGTCAGCGTTTTCAGGTGCGAGTCCCTTCGGTCGTAAAGTTCCATCTTCCAGGTTCGCCGCTCGTCCGTATCCTGCCAGATGACCTTGCGGCTGTATCCGGATCTGTCATCCAGCGGAAATTGCTCGGTCACTGTACAGGTGAGTTCGCCGCAGGGTTCGTCGCGAAGGTACCTGTAGGTGAATTCCTCCACCTCCGGAGCGCTCATGTCCTCGTACGAAAACTCGCTGCCCATGAATGACCCTGCACGTGTCGAAGCACTGATGCGCTTGACCCTTTCCAGGGCCGGCAGATACAGCCACTGGTCGTCCTGGGTGTTGGCGTGAACGTGGGTCAGCAGCGCGGTTCCCTGCACGTCTCGCGGTTGATCGAATACGAACAGGCTCTTGTCCCCATCCCCCGGCACCTCAAGCACCTTGAAGCGCATCTGGCGGATGCTTTCACGTCCCTGCCGATCGCGCAGCACCATCGTCAATCCAGCAGTGAAATCCCCGAAGCCTTCGTTGCTGGCGCTGGCTTCAAGGGCAAGCCTCAGGCCTTTCTCTTCCGGCGTTTCGTCCTGGGCAAGGGCCTGTCCGCCCGGAAAGCAGAGGTACGCAAGAGCCAGAGCCAGTACACGGGGCCAGCCCCGGCCAACAGGCACGTTTTCCGCAATTTCTTGGTCAGGAAACATCCGTACAGGTCCCGCGATGGATTTGGCTCATGTTACCGTGATTCCCTAAACCCGTAAATCTGTAAGCGCCAAGCCGACCCCACCTTCCTTTCGCTGAGCCGACGAGGCTGGATGACTCCTTTTCAAGCTGAAAACCGGATGGCGTAGAGTCACCGCCTACGCCGAGGCAACATAAGACAAGCTCGCTTGCGCGGCCTCGACCCCACTCTTCATAGCGCCATTCAGGGACGGCAAGTGCGTGTAGTCTCCAGCGAGGAACACACCGCGGATGCATTCATGTAATCGCGTTCGCATATCATGCATGTCCCGGAGCATTCCGCCAGGCGAGAGACACAGGGCTTCAGGCCAGCGGTAAACTTTGGCGAACAGCGGATGTTCGGGCATGGCGGGGAAGAATCGGCACATTTCGTCAATCACGCGGCGCACGATTTCATCGTCGTCCAAGGCGAATAGTGTTCTTGCATGCTCACCGATTACCAGCGCGTGAACGAGGGTCTTGCCTGACGGTGACGCGTCCGGCGTCATGGCCGCCAGATTGGTCACCATGGTCAAAAACGTGGGCGATCCGGGAGGGAACAATCCAGCGTGAGACCCCTCCGCCAGAATGTTCTCATCCAGCCCGAAAGCCACATTGCAACATGAACTGTAGCTGACACGTTCAAGCACAGCCCGCAGTTCCCCTGGCAATTGCGGAACGATTCGTGCCGCGGCCGAAGCAGTAGTGGCGCAAATGACGGCATCGGCCTCGATTGTGTCACCACTGACCGTGACGACGCCTCTCGCTCGTCCGTCTTTCAGAATAATGCGTTCGACCGGCGTGGAAACACGGATGGAATTCGCGCTGGCATCAGCAAGCGCCTTGGCAAGAGCGCCGATACCTTGCTTCGGCAGATAGCTGCGCGTGGCCGGATTGAATGTCCAGAGCCACAGCAAAGCCATGCCGTACGCGACCCCCACTTGTTCGGAAGTGCCTGCCGTAAAGCAGTTCAGATCCAGTTCTCCAGCCTGTTTCAAGTATCGGACAAATGAATTGGCGCGAGCGAATTCGGCGAAACTCTCCCCCGTATCCAGATCCAGCATGCGTGTATGGTCCTCGAAATCGAGATCCCGGGCGCGTTTCTTCAGAACGGCGAACAGGCGCATGACTTCCCAGAAGCCGACCAGCGTGTGCTGCGGAGAAAAGAGCATGGTGCGCAGGGTGGTCAGGGTCTGCTTCGGCGACCCCCCCGCGTACAAGCCCCAGAATCGGCCCCCAGCCCAGGCTTGGCCGCCTTTCTCTTTGGGACTCGGCCATAGTTCTACATCCAGTTCGCGCGCAAGCGCCCTGGTGGTCGCGAACGACTCATGGATGACGCTGGCGCCGGCGTACACGTGAAAGCCATCGATCTCTTCGCAGAACATGCGCCCGCCGATCCTGTCGGAGGCTTCCAGCACGCGAACGCGACAGTGACTGTCCTTGGCGCGTACAGCCAGTGTCAAGGCCGCAGAGAGGCCGGCGGCACCGGCGCCCACCACCAGGATTTTCGATTCGTTCGCTCGCATGTGGTCGCGAATCCGACCGTTCGCAGGATCCACCATGGGATATCCGTCCACACGGCCGAAACTCAAAATGGTTGCAGAATCGCGTGCCTAACTCCGATGGTGGATCGTGGAGAATGCGCCATCACCACTTTTCATTCGGATAGGGTATTGATTCGCATCTGCCAGATACAACTACACTAACAATAAGTGAAAATCTATGGAACGTATAGTCGTAGCGCTTACGTAAATCTCGCATCAAGCCGCTGGAGGATCGTCCGGCGGCGGAACGCGGCGAACGAAAATGAGGGACAAGAGGCTATTGCTGCGAGCGAGGGCTATTGGAAAAAGTAACCGGTGGTATAAGAAAACACTAGCGGTTTAGCGGTGTAGTTATCGTCACCTTGTACTATACTTTTGGTCGACGGGAGTGGTACGTCGGTCATTTGCGAGATGGAGACAGTTATGAGAAGCGGCGACGAAATGCTACAACAGCTCATTGAGAAATCTGCAGTGGACGAGAATTTCCGGCAGGCGTTGCTGGACGATCCGAATTCTGCGATCAGTGAGGAACTGGGCATCACGATTCCTGAGTCGATGACGATCCGGGTGCACGAGAGCGACATGCAGACGGTGCATCTCGCGCTGCCGCCGGATCCGAACATCACCGAGGAGCAACTCGAAGCGATCTCGGCTGGCCTTTGCTGCTGCTGGTAGAACCGGTAGCCGGCGGTTAGCCGGTCAGAATGCGGAACGACCCGCGTCCGGGCAGATATTGAACCTCACCCCCGTCGACTCGATTCGGGTCGGCGGGGGTTTGTTTTGCCCGCAAAAAGTGCGGCTGGCACGTATTTGCGTACCCCTGTCAATTGCTGTAGAGATTGAGCTGCTTCACTCGTCTCAACGGGGAACCTTGAAATATGAACAAGTCTGAACGACTTCGAGTCCTGGGCGCTATAAGCGAGCATATCGCCAACGATACCACTGCAGATGCGGGCGGCATCATGCGTGTACCGATGTCGGACTTCACGTGTCCACAGCTCTCGGCACAGGAGCAGGATGTTTTCTTTCGAAACACCGTTTTGTGCATGGGCCTTTCCAGCGCACTACCGAAACCCAAGACATATTGGTCGGACAATGAAACGGGTATCCCGATTCTTATGGTTCGAGATCGCGAAGGCCGATTTCGAGCGTACGCCAACGTCTGTCGACATCGAGGGAGCCAGATCGCACCCGAAGGACGTGGGTCGAAGGTGCGTTTTACGTGTCCCTACCATGCATGGACATACGGAATCGATGGGAGATTGGTGTCGATCAACAAGAAGAGTCATTTCGGGAACGTATGCAGAAAGGACCTATCGCTCTTCGAACTACCTTCAGCGGAATTGCATGGGATGCTGTGGGTACGACCGACTCAGGGCGATCCCGTAGACGAAGCCGAATGTTTGGGTGGACTTGAAGATGAAATGGCGCACTGGCAATTGGCTGACTTTCCCTATGCGCACACGCAAGTCATCGATGTGCGGGCCAACTGGAAAATGGCGATTGATACTTTCGCCGAAAACTATCATGTCAACATTCTGCACGCGGAAACCGTCGGCAAGGAGATGAAGGCGAACCTGCAAACATGCGACGTTTTCAAGAATAACGTTCGCTTTGTTTACCCCAACCAAAAGTTGGACCTCATGCGATTTCTATCGGTGGACATGAAACGATGGCCTTACCCGCAGATTGCTTCCACACTGTATTTCCTTTACCCAAACGTCATCATGGTATTGGACACATTTGGCGTCGACGTGGTGCGAATTTTTCCGCTTGAAGACTCGCCTTCGAAATCTCGAACGGTTCACACCTGGTACGTTAGCCCAAAGGTAGAGCCACACCTCAAGGAACTCGGTTATTCCTATGAAGAACGAGTTTCACGATTCAGGGATGTCATTGTCAACGAGGACTATGAAACGATCGCGAACATCCAGTTGAACGCCGAGCGCGGGATTCAACCGGAGATGCTGCTTGGACGGAACGAAGCGGCAGTACAACATATTCACAATACGCTCCGATCGGGAGTTGGTCGTGATTTGTTACCGCTGGAGGAGGCTTAGCCGGTGTGCGTTTTGCTGCACCTCGGTGCTGAATGCTGGCGTCACGCGGAGACGGCCCCGGAAAGGACCAGGAAGACGTAGGCCTTCGCCTTTGTGAGCGCATCTCCATCGATGACCAGCTTGATGTGATGAATGCCGCGCAACAGCACGTAACGCCCGGACCTGGCAAAAAGCGTTGTCGGATTCGAGACCCAGTCGGCGACTGCGGTGAGCTTCTCCGGAACGACCAGGTCTTCATGGCGCAGCGCTTCAAGGAACGGGTCCCAATCGGTCAGGCCGTCGAGCCAGTAGCGTGAGTCCTTTGTAAATCTCTGCTTGACGATCAGCGTCAGGCCAAGCGTTGGACCGAGGCCTTCTTCCCGTACGTCGATATTCATGCCGGTCCGCACAATTTGCGCGCGTTCCCTGAAGCGCGAAATCACCGACTCGACAGCCGAAATCCGACCCGGCCAACCCGTATTTTCAAGATAGGCACTGGCCTCCTGCTGCGTCCTGAAGCCCATGACCGCCAGGCGGATCGACCGTGAGCGGGACGGGAACACGCCGAAAGAGTCCAGGCGCGTATCGCCCGGTTGCGCCAGGTAAGCCCGTTGGACGTGTTCCCGCTCGGCGTCGTTCCTCTCCCAGCCGGCGCAGGCAACGAGCGCATCCACCACCGTGGCGACATCACGGGTCTGATCGCAGGCGCCGACAATCGGACGTTCACCCGGCCTCAGGAACATCGCCGGATCCGATCGAGCACCGTCCTGCGCCGAGCCGATGTCATACTCCAGCATCAACTTGCGGCCGACGATATCGCGCAGGGGCGATTCTCCGGTCTCCATTTGTCCGAACAGCCGCGTGATGGAACACGCGGTCTCATCCGTCTCGTCGGCCTGTGCACGCTCCCGGAAGAACGTCGCCGTTCGGGTTCCGCTCGCCAGGGAGGCGCCGAAATCGGCATGAGGTCCTGGCTCGTGCAGCGGCAGTTCGAAGCCGAAGGGCAGGGCGGCCATGGTGACCGGAAGTCTCCCTGCGCACTGCAGTACGCGCTCCCATTCCGGGTCTCCGATGAGAACCGGTGAAATCCGGTGTCGAAAGTGCCCAAGCAAATCACCCATGGTGCCGCCCTCGTCGGCGAGGCGATCCTCGGTCAGTGTCACTGCCTGGTCAATGTCCACGGTGTCTCCTCATGCGATTACGGGGGTGGGATTCAAATCGGCTTCAAGCAGAGGGTGCGTGCGGTGGCCCAGGCTGACCGGCACGTCGTACAGGCGCCCCGGAGCGAATCGTGCCCAGAAGTGACGCATGCCCGGCACGATGACCCGTACCACCGGCATGCCGATGTCGGGCCGGGTCTGATCCAGCACCAGGAACTCCATGCCACTGGCTTCGACAAGCGCGCGGCAGTATTCAACGTCGTCGCGGGCGTCCGTCGATTCGATCACCGGGTAATTGCTGGCCTTGCGTAAAGGGGCATCCGCCGAGGGTGCCAGCCAGGGGCAGTCGGCGAGTCGGGCGGTCTTCCACCACCACAGCGCCATCGGGTCGTCGATCGTGGGACGGCCGTCCCGTCTTCCCGGCCGAGGCAGCCACGTCAGGCACTGGTTCAGTTCACAGACCGCCCGCAGCGCCGCGATACGCGGGTCGGCATGGGCACCGGCACCGTAGATGATGTCCTCGGTTTCGGCGTCCGGCCTGCGCGAGAGCGCAACGAAGGTGGGTATGCCGATATCGGCGGTCACGTCGAGCATCCACACATCGCGCTCGCAGCGGGCGTAATAGTCCGCGGCCGATGCCAGGTACTCGTCGTCGAAGCCGGCGAGATCGACCGCGGGGACCCGCAGCCGGTTGTACCACCAGATGGCGAACGCATCGCGCTCGACCAGTTCGTAGAAGCCTTGCAGGATGGCCTCTTCCAGGGTATTCCCCGCGGCGCAGCCGTTGGAATCGGCAATCAGGTCGGCGGGGCCGCGCTGTTCCGGGGCCATGCTGTAGAGCATGGAGGTCGGCAGATAGCGATGCCGCTCTTGCGTCAGCGACCACACCGGTGTCCAGTCCATTTCGGCGCCGGGGTCGAAACGCGGCGGGACGATGTTGTATGGATGGCCTTTCGCGTTGATGCTCCTGGCGTGTTCGAGCTGATGGTCGCTGAACAGTTGCGCATCGTTGGGATGGATGGCCTCTTCTTCGCCGGCGAATTCCATGAATCGCTTGCGAACGCGGATCTCCTCGCCATGCAAGGCACCCGAATATCGTTCCACAGCCTCGCAGAGCGCGCTGACTTCGGATTGCTCCCGGGTGCTGCCCTTGCCGGCGCTCTTGCTGCGCAGGCTGCGCCTGAGCGAACTCAGGCTCCGGCTTCTCATGCCGAGATTGCTCCCGGCCCAATAGACGTGCAGCCAGGCATCGGTCTCGTCGGTCGTGCGCGACAGCCAGGTCACGACGCCACTGACCGGGCTGACCAGGTGGCGGTAGTTCGCCAGGGTGACTTCAGGCGCGACGGTGCGCGCACCGCCGCTGCTGCGATGAGCCTTGGGACTTGTTTTCAGGGAAATCGGAACCGGCGGCCGGTCCGGCCGATGCAACGCCGCGTCGCCACAGGCCGGGCACTGCGGCCGGCGGATCACCTGATGCTGCGAACTTGTGAAGGTCCCAACATTCATCGCGATTGCCTGATCGTGAATCGGCGCCGCCTCATCCAGCACCTGCCATTTGACAATCTCCGCTGCGATCAGACCGTAGAGTGCTTCAAGTACGACCGGATCCGCCGCGAACGGCTTGAAGGCAGCCCCTTCGCCGGCACGGTTGCGCAGGAAGTTATGGACTTCCCGATGGCTGCGCAGCCGATAGGCGAGGCAGGCCCAACAGGGTCCTTGCCTGTCTGCGCGAAAGACCGGGCCGAACAGCGGCTCGATCCCGTGCGGCCGAACCAGCATCCAGTGTGCGCCCGGTTCAAGCTGCTGGCGGTTTACGTTTGCAAATCTTTCTTCGAGATAGTCGTCGCAGACGATGACAGTCAGGTTGGGGGCCGCGGTGCCCATCCTGGCACCGGATTCTTCCAGATGCCGGACCAACCTCCCGTCGTCATCCGTGACCGCGATACGCGATTGGGCAAGCCGTTGTTCCACCCAGCGCGGCGATGCACCGAGCGACGACCAGTAGGCGGCCCGGCGGGGGTCCATGCCATGATCGGCCGAGACGACGTAGCCCCTGGCAGAGAGGGTCGCCATGGCCGCTAGAACGTCGGTGGCGGCATGGGCGCCCTCAAGAGCCGCGACAATCTCGTCGTGCGCACGCCGACCGTCGAGCAGCGGCAGCAGATCGCTGTTCAGTCTGCCGTGGAGCAGGGTGTTGAAGGACTCGGAAACCAGCAGCGCCTGCTGTTCGCCGATGTCGCGAAATTGCAGGTGCGGGGCCAGCACGGGCCGCCTGACGAGACCCTGGTCCGCCGGAGTTGTCCTGAAAAGGATCCCGCGCCGGGGATTCGTGTCCTTCCGGGGTTTCACCGGGGAATTCCCTGCCGGATCAGCCGGCATCTTCCAGGGTTTCGACGAGACGCTCCAGGGCTTCGACACAAAACGCAGAGGTCACGGACTCGGAACCGTGCCCAATCTGGCCGAAGGTACCCCACTTCAGGGTTTGATCGCCAAACGCGAGCAGCTCCGGCCAGCTACCGTCCTCGCGTTGCGAACCGATGAACTTCTCCACTTCGCGTTTCGCGTCGATGCGCCCAAGACTGCCGATATTGTAGAGCGCCGAAATGGCCTGGGCGGTCTGAAGCATGTTGCCGAATTCACCCTGCGGGTCCCGCAAGCCGAGGATACGGTCCGCGAGTATCGGGCGGAGTGCTTCAAGCGCGGGCTGCGCGCGGAGCATGGCGCGGGTGGTGGCGTAGTAGATCGCGACCTTGTCCGGGTACCACTTGGACGTATCCTCCAGCCGGTCTTCGGCAATCATCGATTCCAGCCATCGTTGGGCATCCCTGGTTTCGGGGTTATCGCCAAGGTAAGCGATCACGTTCGCATTGACGACGGGGTCGGCTTCGATACGGAAGGTCGACACGACATTTGGCTCGTCTTTCGCCAGCACCCAGGTCATGAAACGACCTTTCTCGTCACGATTCGCCAGCATTTGGGGAACGTTTCTGCCCAGCAGGATCCAGGGGTGAGTCCCGATGACAAGCGAACAGAGTGTCGTACTGTCAAGATCCTGGGGAAGATGGCGGTAGTAGCGCCAGAATCCCGGATACTCCATGGTGTCGGCAAGATACGCCCTGGTCGCGGCGCAGATGGCCCGGGCCCGCGGTTCATCGCTGCTCTGAAGGGCAAGTACGCAGAAAGCGGAAACGAACGGAGGCCGCTCGAAATGCCGTGGTATGTCCGGATCGGCGATATTGAACCGGATGCAGTGCCAGGCGCCGTTCTCGTCGAGGGTGGACTTGAGGAATTCCAGGGCGCGGCGGATGCTCTCCCGACCTGCTTGAGCCAGCGCCCGGGAGCCGGGGCGACTCGCCGTGGCTGCCGCCGATTTCGTGGCGGGAGGGCGGAGCGGCGGGGCGGGATCGAACATCGTCTTTTTGAGGAACTCGAGTGAGGCTGCGCCGGCCCTCGCCGCTTCCCGCTCTTCCTCGCTGAACCGGCTCCTCGGCGGGAGCACCAGGTGCGTTGCGGCATCGGATTCTTCGTGCACGTGAATTTCATGGTCTTCGGACAGGGTCAGGCCGAATTCCTGCTCTATTGCCTCTTTGGGATTCGCGACCAGACGCGCGCGAAACTCGCGGTCTTTGGCGGCTCTTGAAAGGAGGCGTTCCGTTGCGTTGACGGGATCTTTCATTTGCGCAACATCGGGCGATCAACAGGCTCGCTCAGGCGATTTGCCTCTTGACGAGTTCCTTGAACACCCCGTCGACCTCCACCAGGTCTTCGAAGGAACCGCTTTGCACGACTCTTCCGGCCTGCAGCACGTAAATGCGGTCTGCCTGTTCCAGCGTGGACAGACGGTGGGCGATCACGATCCGGGTTGAAGTCAGCAGGGCCAGGTTCTGCATGACCTCGGCCTGGCTTTCGTTGTCCAGCCAGTTGGTGGCCTCGTCAAGCAGCATCACCCGCGGGCTGCCGAGCAACGAGCGGGCGATGGTGACGCGTTGACTTTCGCCGCCCGACAGGACCGCCCCGCTGGCTCCGACCATGGTCATCATGCCCATGGGCATCGCCTTTATTTCCTTTTCCATGCCCGCGGCCCGGGCTGTTTGCCAGACTTCGTCGGTGGTCGCTCCCTCGTGGTGCGCGACGATATTGTCCCAGAGATCCTGGGGATGAAGCCGCACCGACTGGGGAACCGCGCCGATTTTCCGGCGCAGCTGTTTCAGGTTCAGGTGCCTCAGATCGCGTCCGTCGTAATACACCGCGCCGGCGTCTGGCCGGTCGATGCCAAGCGCGAGCCGGAACAGCGTGCTCTTGCCGGCGCCGGACTCTCCGGCAATGGCAACGAACTCGCCGGGACGCGCCCGAATCGTGACATCGTCGAGAATCAACGGGCCGTAGGGATCGTAGCGGAAGGAAATGCGATCGAAGAGGATTTCGCCGCCCAGACGCTCAACCGGCTCTCCTCCGGCCGCGGATTCGGGAACCGTGGCGAGCAGCGGGCGCATCTGATCGAAAGCCGGCACCATGGCGGCGATGGTGCCGAAGGACTCGCCCAGCCGGGCAATGGCGGACTGGAATGCGATGAATACGGTGTAAACGACGAGAAAATCGCCGACAGGGACGTTTCGGTCGCCCACCGTGACCACGGCAAGAAGCAGCACTCCACCGGCAAGCAGGGGAAGCGCGGCGCCGAATGCCCTGGAATGGCCCTCGAGTGCGCCCAGTTCGAGCTCGGCGCGTTTCTGTTCCCGATAATCCCGGGCCCAGATGGCGAAAGCCGATCCTTCGGCGTTTTCCACTCGCAGTTTGGCGATACCGTTCACGATCTGGAACAGCCGGCCGGCTACCCGTCGTATCGCGCCGATCATCCGCCCATAGGGTGAAATCTGGCGTAACCCGAGACCGACGGTGACCAGCAGCGACGCCAGGCTGAAGACCAGCGCGATGACCCCGAGGGTGGCGTTGTAGAAGAAGATGACGCCGAAAACCGGCAGCAGGAAAATGAGCGACAGCACGCTGTCGGCGATGACGCCCTGCAATCCATCGCGAAGATTCTGGAAGGTCATGCCCGACATGGCCAGATCGCCGGCCGGATGGCGGTGCAGAACGCTGGGCGGAAGGCGCATGAGGCGGTCCCAGAAAGCCGCTTCGACCCTTGATGCCGAGCGCCCCTCCAGTCGCATCATCGCCGAGCTCTGCAACAGGCGCAGCAGCGCACCGAGCAGACCGAACACGGCCAGTGTCACGGCCACTGCATAGAGCAGGCCGGGGTTTCCGCCCGTCACGATATGATTCGCAACGAACCCGAGCGCGAGCGCCGGCAGCAATTTGATCAGGCCGCCCGGCAGCCCGGCCATCACCAGCCGCAGCAGGTCCGCGCCCGACCCATGCATGGCGATCCTCAGCAGGTCTGCCGGTTTCACGCCCTCCGACGGCAATGGCCGATAGAACATCCAGGCCTCCTGCCGGAGCGCGTCGGCGCGATCCGCCGTAACCCGGACACTGCGCTTGCTGACCGGGTCGACTTCCCGGTAGCGTCCGAAAATTCCCGGCAACAGTGCGACGGGCTGGCCGTCCTCTGCGCGGTAGGCCAGCAGTGCATTGCTGTCGCCGCGCCACCAATTGCCCTCGGCCTTGAATCGCACGCGCCGCGCGCGGACGCCTGACGCATCGAGAACGTCTGTGAGGCCGATGGGTGAATCGGAAGGCCGGGAACGCTCCGGGATCCTGAAATCGATGCCTTCATGACGGCCGACGATTCGCAGGGCATCCGCCAGAGCCGTGTCCTCGACCTGGGCATCCCGGTCGATCGGCTGGTCATAGATATTGAAAAGCCGCTGTCGGGCCGTCTCCTCGGCTGTGCGGCGGCTGGCTGTCCGCTCTCGCTCCAGGTTTGCATCATCGACCACGGCCAGACGGCGGTTGAGGCGTTCCAGGTTGAAGGCGACGGCGTGAAAGGAGGCGAGCGCCGGCAGCAGGAGGCCTCGCTGCGCCAGTGATTCAGTTGACATGCCTGACACCTTCGCCTCGTCGAACAAGGTGAGCCAACTCGTCCGGGTCAGCGGAATCACGATTTCGTGTTGGTCGCCCTTCTCGGCAAATTGCGACTGGTCGACCATGTCCATGAAAAGACTTGCGCCACTGGACGGTTCGGATACCCATACCACGCCCCGGCGCACGGAGAGCGTACAGGCGGGCAGGGTGCGGGTCAGACCCGGTTCGGCCAGCGCAGTCGGACGCGGAATGTGGCTTGCAAAGCGCGAAAGTGTCTCGGAAATGGCGGTCAGCCAGGTATCGGTCTGTTCCGCCAGTTCTGCCGGATTGACCTCGGACAGCAAGGCGGCCGGCAAGCGTTTCAGGAGCGTGCCCGGCAATCCCTTGGCAATCAGTCCGAGCGTGGTGTCCTTGCCATGGTCGTCCTGTTCGTCCGGTGCGACACCCGGCAATAATCTGCCCGACTCACAGCGCAGCAGATGTTGCGGCGCCGCCTGTTCGATCCCGTCCCTGAATTCGACAAGAAACAGGTCGACGGCGCCCTGGTCAATGAACCAGACACTTTCCGGATCGTCGAGGTTCGCGGGCCGGTTGCCGGCGCAAGGCACGGATTCACCGGAACGGGCGGCGAGTTGGCCGATGGACAGATATTCCGGAATCAGGTTCTGCATCACCCTGACCGGACCAGCTTGTAGTACGTGCCATCCCGGTCCGCGACCAACTTGTCGTGCGTGCCGCGCTGCACCTCGATGCCCTTGTCGAGCACGATGATTTCGTCGCAATCCCGCACGGTGCTCAGCCGGTGCGCCACGATCAGGCAGGTGACGCCGCGACGCCGCAGGGCATCATCGACATACTCTTCCGTCGCGGCGTCGAGAGCGCTGGTCGCCTCGTCCAGGACGAGCACGGTGGGATTGCCCACCAGCGCACGGGCGATTTCCAGCCTTTGCCGCTGGCCCCCGCTGAAATTCGCCCCGCCTTCCTCGACGAGGGTCGCATAGCCTTGCGGCCTGAGGAGGATTTCCTCATGGATGCAGGCATCTCGCGTGGCGGCGATGATGATTTCATCCGGAACGGCCGGGTTCCACAGGGTGATGTTGTCGCGCAGGGACGCGGAAAAGAGCACGGCATCCTGGTCTACCATGGAAATGGAGCGCCGCAGCACTTCCTCCGGGATCTCATCCCGTGGGTGGCCATCAAGCAGGATGTCGCCCGACCAGGGCTGACAGATTCCCGAGGCCAGGCGCGCCAGGGTCGACTTGCCGGAGCCGCTGGGTCCGACCACGGCAACCCGCTGTCCCGGCTTGATCACGAGGTTGAAGTCCTTGATCAGGGGCGGTCGGCTCTTGTTGTAACCGAAGGAGACGTCGCGCAGTTCGAGCCGGCCTGCAAGCTGGAGCCGGCCGTTGAACGTGGGGATCGAACGCGATTCCGGGCTACGGCGGCTGAAAACGGGGTCTTCAGCGGTTCGGGAAATGTCCTGCAGTCGTTGCAGATCGGTTTCAAGCGCCTGGCGTTGGTCGGCAAAATCCAGGAATCGCCCGACAGGCGCCAGAAACATCTCCGCCAGGATATAGAACCCGACAAGCGTTCCCAGGGTCATTTCGCCGGCCATGACCAGGCTCCCCCCGATTCCCAGAATCGCCGCGCTACGGAACAGGGCAATCAGGCCCGGAAGCGCCATATTGACGGAGCCCAGTTCGGAATAGAGTTGGCGGGCATGCAGTTCGCGCGCCTGCTGACCGCTCCAGCGCGAGAAAAACCGGTCATCCGACCCTGTCATGCGCAGGTTGTCCGCGTGACTCAACATCTGCATGCCGACGCCGATCAGCAATCCCTGTTCGCGCCGCATCGCCTGGCTTCGAACTTCCCGAAACGAGTTGAGGAAGTGGGCCAGCGTGCCGTGCACAAGCGCCAGCAACAGCACGACCAGAGCGAGCCGCACATCGTAGGCCAGCATTGCGATCAGCAACACCGCGCTCATCGCCATGTCGATGAGCAGCACAAGAAATCGCTCCGTCAGGTTCTTCGCGATTCGGTCGATGGACGAGACCCGGTCGGTCAGATCGCCGACCAGCCTGTGTTCGAAAAACTCCACCGGCAATCGCAGCAGCTTCGACAGGCCCCGGTTGTAGCCGACCACCGAGACCCGGACTGCGAGTCGTTTGAGGAATCGATGCTTGAGCAGGGACAGGACATATACGAGGACGCCGCCGCCAAGCAAGGCGGCCACCACCCCGCCCCATGGGCCCTGGCTTTGAAGAACGTCGTCCACGAAGACACCGAGCGATACCGGAACGATTAGCGCCAGCAGCGTCAACATGAGTCCGGAGGCAATCACCCCGGTCAGCACACGCCATGATCCGCTGAGCAAGGTGCCCAATTGCCTGAACAGGTTGGGCCGGTCGCCGCCGGGCTTGAAGTCGTCGCTACGCTTGAAACGCAGCGCGATCGAGCTGTAGCCCTTGTTGAATTCTTCGGCTGAAAGCCTGCGCCGTCCCGTGGCCGGATCATTGAGGTAGAAAAAGCGGTCGTCGTACCCTTCGAGGACGACGAAATGACTGAATTGCCAGAACAGGATCAGGGGTAGCGGCAGCATTTTGAGCTGATGGGCGCGTACGCTGAGCCCTTTGCATTCCAGACCATAGTGCCTGGAGGCGCGCAGGATGCTCGCCGCGCTGCTGCCGTCCCGGCTGACCTCGCATTTCTCGCGCAATTCGGTCAGCGGCACCCAGCGCCCGAAATAACCCAGGACGCTGCCGAGGCAGGCCGCACCGCATTCCGTCGCGTGCATCTGCAACAGGATCGGCGTGGTGAGCCTTTGTTTCGACGAGTCCGAAGCAGCCTTGGCGCTTGCCCCTCCTGAGGCGCGCGATGCCATCCTATGACTGCCTCATTCCGAACAGCGCAATGGGAGGCTGGCTGCCGAGATGGATGACAATCCGGCATTCACTACCCGAAAGGGCCGCAGGATCGAGGACATCATCGAGCGCGATATCGACGCGGTGCACAAACATCCGCACCGTGGATTCAAACTCCGCCAGGTCCCCGGACAAGGGCACAGCGGCAATGGTCACGACCTCACCGTCAAGCGTGCCGGGTTCTCCGTCCGCCGTGGCCAGCTCGATCACCGCCGTCATGCCGGAGCTGATATCCATCGCGACGTCGCTTGCCACCCAGACGAGAGCCTGGACCGATCGGCTACCCTCGCCCGAGTCTTCGCCGAGTTCGACCAGCACGCCGTCAACCGTGAGGCTGCGGGCTACGCTGCCGAAAAACAGCCATACCGCGAGGATGACCAGCAACACAGCAATGCCGGAGACCAGCAGGCGCTCCCGCGGTGTGGAAACCGTCAGCAGCCGGTCGAGTTGTTCACGCTCTTCCTTGGCTTCGGCCACCGTGTTGTGAAACGAGTCGAATGGATTGTTGAACACGACCGTGCGTAGCTGCCTTGCAGAGATCAATCCAGGTCGGATTTCATTCTGCTCGAGTAAGGATTCAGGGGATTATATGCAATCTCCATCGGGAAAGGCTCGGAAAGCCGGGTTTCCCGCGACCAGCCTTGCCATGGGCTGCCAGACCGGATGGCGGATCAGGCCGAACTCCCGGCCCGCTTCGCAGAACCCCGGTCCACCGTCGTCAACAGCGCCGGAAGAAGCGTAAAGTCCGCGATGAGCGCAAAGCCTATGATCATCGCCGTCAGGATCCCGACCTGTGCCGTGGGAATCAACGGTGAAAACGCGAAAATCAGGAAGCCGGCCACGAGCACGACAGTCGTTGTGACGAGCGCCCGGCCGGCCGTGTCAAAGGCGTAATGTATCGCGTCTTCGGGTTCCTGGCCGTACTCGCGGCGCGCACGGAGGTACTTGCTCAGGAAATGCACCGTGTCGTCCACGACGATGCCGACGGTCATGGCCACGACGACGGATAGCGAGAGGCTCACCTGCTGGACCGTCAGGCCCCAGACGCCGAAGCCGAGGACTGCGGGCACCAGGTTGGGCACGATACTGATCAGGCCCACCCGCAGTGAGCGGAGGGTGATGAGAAGAATGACGGAAATGGCCACGAGCACGACCACGGTCCCGAGCAGCATTGCGCGAATGTTGCGTTGCCCGATGTAGGCGAAGAGCGTCGCCGGACCGGTGCTGTTGACGTCGTCCACCCTTGGCGCGTTATCCGCAATCCACGCCTCGGCACGAGCGTTGAGCTCAAGCAGGTCTGCGGATCCCAGCGTCTCGGCCGATATCGACACTCGCGTGGCCGTTCTGGAGCGGTCGATCTGGTTGTTCACATCCAGCCCTTGCGGAAGCGAGAGCTCGTAAAGCAACAGGTACTGCGCCGCCAGTTCCTGGCTTTCCGGGATCTGGTACTGGGCCGGGTCGTCGCCGTGCATGCTCTGGTTGAGTTGCCTGAAGGTGTCGGTGACGACCGCCACATGGCGCACCGGCGGCTGCTCCCTGTACCACTCGGCAAAGTTCGCAACTTCGGTGAGGAATTCGGGGTCGGTGACACCGCCCTCGGTATCGGCGTGCAGCGAGTACTCGAGCAGGGTATTGCCGCTAAGGCGCTCGTCCATAAAATCCGTATCCTGGCGAAATTCGACGCTCTCATCGAAGAAATGAACCAGCACATCGTTGAGCTCGTTGCGCGTAATGGCGAAAATCATCGCCGGCACGATCACCAGCCAGGTGATAAACAGCGCCTTCTTGTGCCGCAACGCGGTATCGGAAAGTTGCCTGATCGAGAATCCGTGGAACTGCCGCTCCCTTGCAGCGCGAACCGGGAGAAGCGAAAGCAGGGCCGGCAAAAAGGTGACGGAGAGAACGAACGAGGCGCCGATACCGAAGGCGATGAAGTTGCCGAGATCGCGGTAGGGCGGCACCTCGGAAAAATTCATGCTCAGGAACCCGAGCGCTGTCGTGAGGCTCGCCAGGAACACCGGATGCAGGTTGAGACTGAGTGATCCGACGATGGCGTCGTGCCTTGTGTCGCCCGCTCGCAATCGCTGCTGCAACCCCACCAGCAGGTGCACGCAGCTTGCCACGACAATCATCAGCACGATGGTCGGCGCCGGCGCGATGGGCGGAGAAAAGGGTAACCCCGCCCAAATGCCCAGGCCCATCGACGCCATGATCGAAAAGACGATGACGATCCCGGTCGCCAGCACACCCGCCCAACCCCGGACGAGGACACCCAGAACCACCGCCATGAGCAGGAGGCTGGCGGGCAGGAAGATCAACTGGCTGTCGATGGAGGCTTCGACGAAGGTCTGGTTGACCATCACCGTCCCCACCGTGCGAATGTCTATGCCGGGAAACCGTTCTTCCGCCTCCACGGCAAGTGATCGTGCGAATTCAGCGACTTCGGCCACGGCCTCCAACTGGTCTTCGACCGGCATTTCGATCGTGACGTTGACGACGCTGACATCGCCGTTTCGGGCCAGAATGCCGCCTTCAATTCGCGGGTCGGACAACGCAATGTCACGGATTCTCGCTCGCGCTCCGGCATCGGACAGTACCAGGGGATCAACAAGATCCCGTACGTACAGGTCGTCGCCGTCGGCGGTCGTGTGCTGGAAATTGGCGAGAGAGTCCACGCGCCTTGAATACGGTGCCTGCCAGGCGGCGTCGGTGAGCCAGATGGCCGCCTCGAGAGCTTCTTCGGAGGTGGCGTCACCGTTATCCGGAACGATCAGGAAGGCGATGTTTTCGTTCTTCCCGTAGGTGTTCTCGAACGCTTCCAGGCCCAGAAGCTGCGGGTTGTGTTCGTCGAAGAAGATGCGATAGTCGGCGGCGAATTCGAATCGGGCGATGCCGCTTGTCGCCACCGCAACCCAGACCAGAGTCCCCAAGATGACCGGCCAGCGGGCTGCGAGCACCCGTTCGGCGAATCGCTTTGCAAATTGTTCTTTTGCCATGCCGCGCTTGTCCACAGGACTGGAGTCTCACTGCCCCCAAGTCTCACCGAAAAGCGAATTTGGACATACGTTCGACGGGGAAACCGCCTTGAGTGCGTGCCCGCAAACTATCAGAAAACACCACGGTACACCAAATCACCGAATCGACCGTTCAACGCCTGAAAACCCTGCCGCGAACGACTGCCATGACTGGCAGCCAACGCCTGCCAGCCCCTGTATCATGTCTGGTTTCCAAGCGAGAAATTTCAGTGGTATCCGGGATGATCAGAGCACTTGTCTTCGCTTGTTTCCTGTTGCCGTCCACGCTGTCGGCCCAGGCGGAGAGGCCCAACTTCCTGATCATCGTCGCCGACGATGTCGGGATGGCGGAGTTGGGCCCATATGGAAGCGAGATCGACACCCCTGCACTGGATGCCCTGGCTGCGGAAGGCATCCGATTCACGAATTTCTACGCGCAGATGAACTGCTCGCCCACCCGCGCCATGCTGATGTCCGGCACGGACAACCATCTGGCGGGCCTGGGGACCATGGGTGCGGGGGTGCAGAGCCCCAACCAGGAGGGCGTGCCGGGTTACGAGGGTGTTCTCAGCGATCGCGTGGTGACTTTCGCGAAGCTCCTGCAGGACAACGGCTATCGAACCTATGCCACCGGCAAATGGCACCTGGGATTCTCTCCCGACAAGCTGCCGATCGCGCGGGGATTCGATCAATCCTTCATACAGTCGGAAGGCGGTCCCGCCGACAGTCACTTCAACCTGAATGGGGCCACTCCGGACGCGCGTGGCGACTATTTCGAGAACGAGGTGGATGTCACCGGGATGCCCGTGGCCGAGGACTTCTTCTCGAACGATTTCTACGCACAAAAGCTGGTCGACTACCTGCGCAGCGATCCTGAGCAGGAAAGGCCCTTTCTTGCCTACCTGAATTTCAGTGCGCCGCACATTCCCGTGCAGGCACCGGATACGCACATCGATCTCTATCGCGGACGATATGACGACGGGTACGACGTTCTGCGCGAGGTGCGCCTGGCCGGGATGATCGAATTGGGACTGTTTCCGCCGGGAACCCAATTGGCCGATCGCGCGCCAACGGTCACGCCGTGGGAGCAACTCAGCGAACCGGCCAGGGCGATTCATGCCCGCCGCATGGAAGTCTATGCCGGGGCCATCGACAACATGGACGACAACATCGGCAAGGTCCTGGACTACCTGAAGCAGGAGGGGCTTTACGAGAACACCGTCATCCTGTTCATGTCCGACAATGGCGCGGCCGGATTCTTCGGCTATGGCGCCGGGCCGGCGGCGGCGCAGTACGCCGCCGCGGACAACAGCATCGAGAACCTGGGCCGGAAAGGTTCGATGATGTTCTACGGCCCCGGCTGGGGGTCGGCGGGCAGCGTGCCGTTCAACCTGTTCAAGCGCCATGCGGCCGAGGGCGGCATCCGGGTGCCGGCGATTGTCGCCGGCCCTGGTATCGCCGACGGTGAAGCCATCAGCCACAGCGTGTTGATGGTCAGCGATGTCGCACCCACCGTGCTGGAACTGGCGGGCGTGGACTATCCCGAAGGCACCTACGAAGGTCGGGAAGTCCTGCCGCAAACCGGCAAGAGCTTTACGCGGCTATTGCAGAACCCTGAAGCGGAGATTCACGGCGAGGACGAGGTGCTGGGCCTGGAATTGTGGGCCCGGATCGCCGTGCGCAAGGGCGACTGGAAACTGCTGCGGACCGAACCGCCGTTCCGTGAAGACCGCTGGTATCTCTACAACCTGAGAGAGGACCCGGGAGAAACCACAGATCTTTCGACCCGGATGCCCGGCAAGCTGGAGGAAATGCAGGCGGCGTGGGAGCACTACCGGGAGCGGTACAACGTGATATTGCCGCTCAGTCTGCCGAACCGGATTCGTCCCATGTGGCTGATCGACGATTCGCCGCATCCTGATCCAATGCCGTAGGCGCGGCGGTGGCAGGAGCCCGTGTCACGGAGCGGTGTCTGGGTAGTCGGGAACGGGTCCGAACCCCACGCTGTTGCTACAAACCGATCCCCTCAGCGTAGTCCGCCCAGTGGGCGACCAATTCGGCCTTGATGTCGGGGTGCAGGTCGGAGACATCCTGACGTTCGCCCGGATCATCTTCGAGATTGAACAGGTCCCATTCCAGGGGTTGGTTGTCCTCATCACTGCTGTCTGTCACCCGGGTGACGATTTTCCAGGGCCAGAGAACGAGGGCGGCCCGGTGATCAAGGGTCGTGATCCAGGGTGTCGGCGCCGTCCGGGGCGGTTCTCCGCCCCGAATCAGGTCCCAGAAGGATTGTCCCCGCACCGGCAGGACCCGGCGCCCCTGAAATTCTTCAGTTGGCGGCGGGGCCTCGGCGATGTGCAGGAAAGTCGGCAGCAGGTCCATTACCGTCAGATAGGTGCGCTCGAATCCGCCCTTGTTGGCCACATCCGGATGTCTCACAAACGTCGAAACCTGGGTTCCACCGGCATACATCGACGTCTTCACCTCCCTGAAGGGGGCCGTGGCGGCCTCGGCCCAGCCGAGTTCGTACGCCGTAAAGGACCACTGCCGGCCCATGTTGGCCAGTGAATTGTCGTTGTCCGTGCGGGGCATCTCGGGTGGATAGAAGGTATCGTCACTGCCGGCCGCGCCGTTGTCCGAAGAAAATATGACGACCGTGTTGTCGAGTTCGCCGGCTTCTTCCAGGAACGCAACCAGGCGGCCGATATTCCAGTCGATGTTCTCGACCATGGCGGCGTAGACTTCCATGGCGCGTGCGAGCTTGGCCTGATGTTCGTCGCCGAGGTCGTTCCACGCGGGCGCACGCCCCTGGAATCCCTCCAGCGTCAATCCCTCGGGAAGGACGCCGAGTTGCGTTGCCCGCGCTACCCGCGCTTCCCGGAAGACATCGTAGCCTTCGTCGTAACGGCCCGCGTACCGGTCGATCCAGTCCTCGGTCGCCTGCAACGGCCAGTGCGGTGCGGTGAGTGCCAGGTAGCCGAACCAGGGCGCGCCGTCGTCCAGGTTGGCCGAAATCTGTTCCATCAACTTGTCGGTATAAAGGTCCGTTGAGAACCATTCGTCGGGCAACGTGAAATTCACGCCGTTTTCCAGGTAGGCGCCGTCGGGAGCGAATTCCGAAACCGGGGGAAAATTGCTGTGCGCCAGGTGGTTGTCGACCGGTGGACCCAGGGCGAACGACCGTTCGAAGCCCCGGGCATGGGCGCTCTCTTCAAGCGTGATTCCCAGGTTCCACTTGCCGGAGATGTACGTGTGGTAGCCCGCAGCGCCGAGCCGTTCCGGCATCGTCGCCACATCGGGTCGAAGGGGTTCATTGTGAATGATGACACCGGCTTCACGGCTTGTCGTTCCGGACATCAGGCTGGCCCGGGTTGCGGCGCAGTACGGTGCGGAATGGAAGTTCGTCAGGCGCACGCCTTCGAATGCCAGCGTGTCCAGGTTCGGCGTGGAGATCTCCCCGCCGAACGCGCCCAGGTCGGTATAGCCCAGGTCGTCGGCGAGGATGAACAGGATGTTCGGGCTGTTGTCATCGACTGCAACGGTGTCGGTGGTTCCGGTGGCGTCCGACGGCGGGTCGCCCTGACAGCTCGCCAACATTGCCGTGGCAACCATGATACCGGTCAACGAAACGGTGTTGGATTTCACGGGCGCGCCTCCGCGTTGCTAACCAGTGCGCGAGTTTAACTGAAAAGGTGGATGTTGCGTGGCCCACGGCGTCCCTCCATGCCTATCTCGTTTCGTGTATGATTTCCACATATAGATGTTGATTAATTTATTGACTTAATTACTGATGAAGATCATACAAGTTACCATGGATGCCGAACTGGCAGCGCGCGTCGACGAGTGTGCCGGGCGCCTCGGGGCCACGCGTTCGGGGTTCACCCGGGATGCGTTGCGGGCCGCATTGCGGCGCTACGAAGAAAAGGATCTGGAGAAGCGCCACACGGCTGGATACCGCAAGACTCCGTCCCAACCGCACGAGTTCGAGATTCCGGAAGAGGATTGGGCTTGGGGCGATGAAGCATGGAGTGACGAATAATGCGCCGTGGTGAAATCCGCTGGTACCGATTCGCCCAACCGGATAAGCGCAGACCAGTATTGATTCTCACGCGGGATTCGATCATCCCCAGCCTTGGCGAAGTAACCGTTGCGCCGTTGACAACCGCGATTCGAGACATTCCGAGCGAAGTAGTGCTTTCCAGGGATGACGGTCCGCCTCGGGATTGTGCGGTGAACTGCGACCACTTGCAGACCGTGTCGCGCAGCCGGCTTGGGGGTCCGGTTGGCAGCCTTTCCGCAAGCAAAATGGAACAGGTGGCAAGAGCCATACGATTCGCGCTTGCGCTCGGTTGAGCTATGCATTCGGACTCGATTTCGCTGCGTTCGTGGCATGGCAGTTGTGAAAGGCCCTTGTTAGGCTACCCACAGGCGAGCCTTGTTCTCTTGACTCTGTAGCGAGGAGGACCAATTTGGAGAGCAGACGCGAGCGGCTGTGCTGGCGCGGAGTTCTGCGTGCTGAGGATCAAGAGTTGCTCCTGTTTTTTCAGCCAGCAAGCGTTTCCCGAAATTAACCCGGGTCCTGAGCGAGCCGTGATCGAACGTCGAGCCACTCCGAACCGATACTGCTCTTGAATACTCCACGAACCCGAAAAGACCCTATGTCCCTCTTTACCCGTCCGATCTTCTGGATCGCATTTGCCGTATTCTCCCTGGGTTGCGCGATTTTTGCTTTCAGCAACGCTGATCGGGCGTTCTCGATCGTTGAGCTTGAGCTTCGCATGGACCGCGACGGCGCGCTTGCCGAGGCGGGGCAGTTTGCGGAGAGTTTCGGACTGGGGCCCGAAGATTTTCGCCAGGCGGCGAGTTTTCGCGTCGACGATCGTTCACGCAGCTTCGTGGAACTCGAGGGCGGGGGACCGGAGGCCTTCGGAGATCTCATTCGCGAAGGCCCATATCATCCCTATCAGTGGGTCGTGCGACATTTCCGGGAGGCCGACCCGCACGAACTCGAGGTGCGCTTCCTCGCCGACGGTACGCCCTACGGCTATCGCGAACAATTGTCGGAAGACATGCCCGGTGCGGCTCTGGACGCCGATGCGGCGCGAGAGATTGCCGAGGGTAGCGTCGGCGAACCCTGGACAGTGGATTTCGCGGACTACGAGTTGGTGGAATCTTCGCGCCTGGAGCAGCCGAGCGGGCGCGTCGATCATACGTTTGTCTATGAACACACCGACCGCGAGGTCGGCGAGGGCCGGTTTCGCCTGAGTCTGGTGGTGAGTGGGGATCGCCCGACCGCACTCACGCACTTCCTCCAGATTCCGGAGGGTTTCGACCGCCGGTACGAGGAAATGCGTTCGGCCAACAACGGCATTGCCAATGGCAGCGTGCTGGCCATGGCGTTGCTCTACGGGGGCGGGGCGGTGGTGGGCCTGTTCGTTCTGCTGCGGCGGCGCTGGGTGCTGTGGCGCATGCCGCTGATCTGCGGAGTGACCGTCGCGGGTCTCCAGGCACTGGCCGCGTTCAACGCCTGGCCGCTGCTCTGGATGAACTACAACACCGCAGTATCCGAGTCGAGCTTCGCGATCCAGCAGATCGTCTCGACCCTGAGTTCCGCGGCTTTGTTTGCGGTCGTACTCACGCTGTCGTTCATGGCCGCCGAAAGCCTGTCGCGGCGGGCTTTCCCCCATCACGCTCAACTCTGGCGCACCTGGTCGCCGGACAGTGCCCGATCGTGGACGGTCGTGGGCCACACTGCGGCGGGGTATCTTGCGGTCGGCGTGATGCTCGCCTTCATCGTGGCGTTCTACTGGATCACCAGTAGCCAATTCGGTTGGTGGTCGCCATCGGACACGTTCTACCAGCCGGATTCCGTGGCGACCGTGCTGCCGTGGCTCAATCCGCTGGCGATCTCGCTTCAGGCCGGATTCTGGGAGGAATGCCTGTTCCGGGCCGTGCCACTGGCCGGTGCCGCGCTGCTGGGCGAGCGGTTCGGCCGCCGCCGCGCCTGGATCGCCGCGGCCTTCATCGTGCAGATTCTGATATTCGGCGCCGCCCACGCCAACTATCCTGCCCAGCCCGCCTACGCGCGGCTCGTGGAACTCGTCCTGCCCTCGGCCGCCTTTGGTCTGTTGTACCTGCGCTTTGGACTGCTCCCGGCCATCGTCATGCACTTCGCGTTCGATGCGGTGCTGTTCTCACTGCCTTTGTTCTTGTCCACGGCGTCGGGAGCGTGGATCGATCAGGGCCTGTTCGCGGTGATTTTCCTCCTGCCGATCTGGGTAGTACTTGCAGCTCGCGTTCGAGGAGGCGCATGGATCGAGGCGCCCGAGCAGATGTACAACCGCGCCTGGAAGCCACCCGGGGCCGAACCGCGCGCAACGCTGCCTCAGGCCGCGGCGCTGCCGCAGCTTGCGTTGCCGCGTGTGCCGGTCTCTGCCGCCATCGCCCTGGCCGGTCTGGCGCTCTGGGCATACGCGGGAATAAAGCCCGTGGAGTCGCCACCACTTGGCATCAGCCGCGGCGAAGCATATGAGGTTGCTCGGGAGGCCCTCGCGGCAAATGGTGTCGACGCCGACGATTGGGCGGAAACGGCGGTATTTTCGGGCGGCAGTGGCCAGCAACATCGCTTTGTGTGGAACGAATCCGGGCCGGAGGCGTTTCGCGCTGTTCCGCGGCCGTACCTGACCAGTCTGTTCTGGCGTGTGCGCTACGCGAAATTCGAGGGCGACGTGGCTGCGCGAGCAGAAGAATACGTTGTATGGGTCGACGGCAACGGAGCCGTCGAGCGTTTCCAGCATCGCCTCGCCGAGAACGCGGAGGGTGTGTCGCTGGAAGAGGCGGCGGCCCGGTCCATCGCAAGCGGCGCGCTGTCGCGACTGGGTTCCGCGTCGGACATGGTTGAGGTGTCTGCAAATTCCGCGCGTCGGCCCGCTCGAACCGACTGGTACTTCACCTTCCGGGATGAGTCGGTCGGTGGTCTCGAAGGCGGCGAGGCTCGCGTGCAGGTTGAAGTTGCCGGAGACGAGGTTGTCGACGTAATCCGATTCCTGTTTGTGCCCGAACAGTGGCAGCGCGAAGACAATCAGCGTCGCAGCTCACTTTCCACGGCCCTGTCGGCATCGAGCGTCGTGCTTTGGGCGCTGTTTTTCGCGGGAGCGGCGACGGGCATTGTTTTCTGGTCCCGAGGACGCTTTAACGTACGTGCGGCGCTGGCGATCGGCGGGCTTTGGTTTGTCTTGAGCGTGATCGGCACCGCAAATGGACTGCCGTTTATCCTGAACGGATTGTCGACGGCCCAGGCGGTGACGCTGCAACTGGGAATGCAGGTTGCGGCCACCCTGGTGGGGGCCGGAATTTTCGCGGCCGTCGTGGGGCTGGTCGCCGGCCACGTGCATGGCCTTGCATCCGGGCCGCGGGGAGGCAGCGGCACGGCTTCAACATCAAGCGGATTGGCACTCGGGCTGGGATGTCTTGGCGCGCTGGCCCTGGCAGCCACATTCTCGGACAATTCGGCCCCGCCATGGTCGAACTTTGAATCCGCCTCCACCGCCATCCCATGGATTGGTGCGGCGCTGGCGCCGCTGCATCGCTTTATCGTCGTCGCATTGGCAGTCTTGCTGATAGTCACTTCCGTCAATTCGATTACGGCGAACTGGACGCGCCTCCGGATTCCCGGTGCCACGGGGGTATTTCTCATTGGCATGTTGCTGGCACCCGGCCCGACGCCGAACGACGTCATGTCATGGTGGCTTGTCGGGGCAGTCACGGGAGCGCTGCTGCTTGCGAGCTACATCTGGTTCCTGCGCGCCTATCCGGCGCTCGCGGTAGTGGCGGCCGCTGCGCTGTCGATACCCTCTGTCCTCACGAGCGGGCTGGAAAGGGCGTATGGCGGGGCGCTGATCGGATCGTTGCTCGCAACGGCCGGCATCGTCTATCTCGCGTGGCGATGGTATGACCGGTTGACTGTCCGGGAACAGGCGCCGCGAAAAGTATGAGCGCTGTAAGCAAGCTCGAGAAGACCGGCGGATGCCTCTGTGGCGGCGTGCGTTACCGAATCACGGGACCGCTGCGGCCCGTCGTGTATTGCCACTGCACCCAGTGCAGGCGTACCAGCGGTCACTTCGTTGCAGCCACCGCTGTTGCGAGGGACGCCCTGGAGGTGGTTGTCGACGAAAGCCTTGAATGGTTCGCCTCCTCGGAATTTGCCTCCCGCGGTTTCTGCAGGCGTTGCGGTTCGAGCCTGTTCTGGCTTGCCGAAGCCAGGGACTATGTCAGCATCATGGCCGGGACGCTGGACGAGGGCAGCGGTTTGCAGGCCGTCAAACACATCTACGTGGATGACAAGGCCGAATACTACGAACTCACCGATGATCTGCCGAAAAAATCCCGGGGCGAACAACGCACGACTTGGTCGGGAGACACGTGACCTTGAGGCGAGTACACCTCGTGGAGGGGAGAGGAGCTGGCTCCCCGGGCCGGACTCGAACCAGCGACCAATCGGTTAACAGCCGACCGCTCTACCAACTGAGCTACCGGGGAACACTGCTCAACGGGGGCGCATTCTGAAAGAAGCCCCTTACGAAGTCAAGGATGGGCACGATATTATTCAGTAAATTAAATAGATACAAGCATTAATTAATCTATATTAGTAATATAATTTTCCTGTAAACTGCTATGTGGCACTCTGCCATGCCGGCGCCAAACACAGATGCAGGCCAAACCCTTCGAACTTGTCGCTGATTTCAAACCCGCGGGCGACCAGCCCGAGGCTATCTCGTCGTTGGTGGAGGGCATTGAATCGGGCCTGCACCGGCAGACGCTCCTGGGGGTTACCGGATCCGGCAAGACCTTCACCATGGCCAACGTCATCGAGGCACTGCAGCGGCCGACGTTGATCCTCGCCCACAACAAGACCCTGGCGGCCCAACTCTACGGTGAGATGCGGGAGTTTTTTCCTCAAAATGCCGTGGAGTACTTTGTTTCCTACTACGACTACTACCAGCCCGAAGCCTACCTGCCGTCCAGCGATACCTATATCGAGAAGGACGCTTCCATCAACAGGCATATCGAGCAAATGAGGCTTTCGGCTACCAAGGGGCTTCTGGAGCGCCGTGACACGGTCATCGTCGCGACAGTGTCCGCCATTTACGGGCTGGGGGACCCGAAGGCCTACCACGGCATGGTGCTGCACGTGGTGCGCGGAGAACGTATCGATCAGCGGAAGATCCTTCGTCGCCTGGCCGAATTGCAGTACACGCGCAATCCCATGGATCTCAGCCAGGGCACGTACCGGGTACGGGGGGACGTGATCGACATCTTTCCCGCCGAATCGGAGCGCGAGGCTGTGCGCGTGCAGCTATTCGACGACGAGATCGAGGGGATCATGTTCTTCGACCCGCTGACCGGCGCGATAGACCGGCCCGTGCCCCGTGCAACGATCTATCCGAAGTCCCACTACGTGACGCCCCGGGAGACGCTGCTGGCGGCAGTCGACATGATTCGGGACGACCTGAAGGAGCACCTGGCCAAATTGCGCGCAGCCGACCGACTGGTGGAGGCTCAACGGCTCGAGCAGCGAACCCGCTTCGACCTGGAAATGATCATGGAAGTGGGCTACTGCGCGGGCATCGAGAACTATTCGCGCTACCTTTCGGGCCGTGAGCCCGGGGAGCCGCCGCCGACGCTCTTCGACTACCTGCCGCCGGATGCCATGCTGTTCGTGGACGAAAGCCACGCGACCATTCCGCAACTGGGGGGCATGTACCGCGGTGACCGTTCCCGAAAGGAGACCCTGGTGCAATACGGCTTCCGTTTGCCGGCCGCGCTGGATAACAGGCCGCTTCGATTTGATGAATATGAGCATCTTGCGCCGCAGACCATCTTTGTTTCGGCAACGCCCGGCCCCTACGAGTGGGACCGCTCCGACCAGTCGGTCGAGCAGGTGGTGCGCCCGACAGGGCTCGTGGACCCGATGGTCGAGGTACGCCCGGCGGGCATTCAGGTCGATGACGCGCTGTCGGAGATCACGGTTCGGGCCCGGCTAAAGGAGCGGGTGCTCATCACCACCCTGACCAAGCGCATGGCCGAGGATCTCACGGACTACCTTCAGGAGCATGGAACGCGTGTTCGATACCTGCATTCGGATATCGATACGGTGGAGCGCACCGAGATCATTCGTGATCTGCGGTTGGGTGAATTCGATGTGCTGGTTGGGATCAATTTATTGCGTGAAGGCCTTGATATGCCTGAGGTTTCCCTGGTCGCCATATTCGACGCGGACAAGGAGGGCTTCCTTCGCTCGGAGCGATCGCTGATCCAGACCGTCGGCCGTGCGGCACGAAACATTCGGGGTATGGCGATCCTGTATGCCGATCGGGTCACCGGATCGATGGAGCGGGCGATGGCTGAAATGGAGCGGCGCCGGAACAAGCAGCTTGCCTACAACGAGGTCCACGGGATCCAGCCGAAATCCATTCAGAAGGCAGTTCCGGACATCATGGAAGGGGCGCGGCCGACTGGCCGGGGACGCCGTCGCCGTCGGCAGTCGAACGCCGCTCGCTACACGAGGATGAGCCCGCAGGAAGTCGTACGGCGTATCGAGGGGTTAGAGAGGCGCATGTATCAGCACGCCCGGGACCTGGAGTTCGAGGAAGCGGCGAAAATCCGGGACGAGATCAGCGAAGCGCGGGAAGCAGGCCTGGTAGCTCGTGGCAACAGTCGCGCGAGCACCGAGACCGGCGAGGCGCCCGGCTGACAAGGCGCGAGGAGGAAGAATATCGGGAATATTTGACCGACGAGCAACGCAGTCAGCCGGGCGCCTCGTCGGTCGAATGCCGCGGGACTGTTGTCACGGGCTGCCAGCCCGCACAAAACGTCAGGACCCTGTTATCCAGTCAGAAAAGCAAAATCCCGGTGGCCGTACTTGAGAACTGTGACCGGAAATGGTTATTGTTCGCGGCCTAGGCGCGTAGCTCAGCGGTAGAGCACCACCTTGACATGGTGGGGGTCGGTGGTTCGATCCCACTCGCGCCTACCAGTTGACGGAGTCGGGGGCTGATGCCCCCGATTTCATGGTGGAAACCTTCAGCACAAGCACTTGTGCGGGCCTGATCCGAGACTTACAATCACGCCCCGTTCGTGGTGGTAGAATATTTGCGCTACGGGCGCTGGATGTCAGACGGCCGTCGGCCCAGGCGAGTGGCACTGAATGCCCTCGACCGGCGCCACGGCCGCTATGCATTTCGGGTTCTGGTTACAGGGAGCACAAACTATCGTTCAAACGAAGCGTATTCGACGCAACGACGAGATCACCGTCGTGCAGGTCCGGGTAATCGGAACCGACGGTGACCAGGTCGGGATCATGGCCATCGAGGACGCGCTGGAATATGCGCAGAATCAGAGCCTGGACCTGGTGGAGGTTGCGCCGAACTCGGACCCTCCGGTTTGCCGAATCATGGATTACGGCAAGTTCGTGTTCGAGCAGCGAAAAAAGGCGCAGTCGGGGCGGCGCAAACAGAAACAGATTCACGTCAAGGAGATCAAGTTTCGACCCGGTACGGAAGAGGGCGATTACCAGGTCAAGTTGCGGAATCTGATTCGATTTCTCACCTCTGGAGACAAGACGAAGGTCACCCTGCGTTTCAGAGGCCGGGAGATGGCGCACCAGGAACTGGGCGTGCAACTGCTTGAGCGGGTGCGGCGGGATTTGGACGAGTACGCTGTCGTTGAACAGTTTCCACAGCTTGAACACCGGCAGATGGTGATGATTCTCGCACCGAGGAAACACCCGCGGGCGTGAGAGGGCTCCGGAAGGAGAAGGTAATGCCTAAGCTAAAGACCAATCGCGGGGCCGCCAAGCGGTTCAGGCGCACTGCAAAGGGAGGCTACAAGCGTAGCCAGTCCTACCTCAATCACATCCTGACCAAGAAGAGTTCGAAGCGTAAGCGTCAACTCGGCAAGACACTGCAGGTCGCCGACGCGGATACCAGGGCGGTCAAGAAGTTGCTGCCGTATAGCTGAGGTGAGTCATGGCTAGAGTCAAACGCGGTGTCGTCGCCAAGGCACGTCACAAGAAAGTCCTGCGGCAGGCAAAGGGCTATTACGGCGCGCGCAGCCGCACGTTCAAGGTTGCCAAGCAGGCAGTCATCAAGGCCGGACAATACGCGTACCGTGACCGCCGCCAGCGCAAGCGCCAGTTCAGGGCGCTGTGGATTACCCGCATAAATGCGGCCGCCCGGCTGCATGGATTGTCCTACAGCCGGCTCATCAACGGCCTCAAGCGCGCCGATATCCAGGTGGACCGCAAGGTTCTGGCCGATATCGCGGTCCACGATCCGGAGGCATTTGGCGCCATTGCGAAAGCCGCCAGGGACGCGCTGGCGTCCTGACCGACTCGGACCACCCCCCGGCATTCCCCGTGGCCAGCCCGGCCCGATTGCTTGAACAGGCGCAGGCTGCCGTACATGCGGCGGACGATCTGTCTCAATTGGATGCGGTGCGCGTCAGGTACCTCGGCCGCAAGGGCCTGATTACTGCCGAACTCAAGGGGCTCGGCAAGTTGCCGGTCGAAGAACGGGCCTCCGCCGGTCGCCAGATCAATCGCATCAAGCAGGCCGTCGTTGACGAGATCGCCGCTCGCCGGAAACGGCTCGAAGCGGCGAAGATCGAAGAAGAACTCGCCAACCGGGTCGACGTCTCGTTGCCGGGCCGCGGTCAGCCGGTGGGCGGGCTGCATCCGGTGACCCGTACGTTGCGTCGGATCGTCGATATCTTTGGCGCAGCCGGGTTCGGGGTGCGCAGCGGACCGGAAGTCGAGGACGATTATCACAACTTCACGGCGCTGAATATTCCCGAGAACCACCCGGCGAGGGCGCTTCACGACACGTTCTACCTGGACACCGGCCACGTCCTGCGTACCCATACGTCGCCCGTGCAGATTCGGGCCATGCGCGACGAAGGCGCACCCATACGCATCATTGTTCCGGGCCGGGTCTACCGGCGCGATTACGATCAGACGCATTCGCCCATGTTCACCCAGGTGGAAGGTCTCGCGGTGGACACGGATATCAGTTTCGCCAATTTGAAGTCGACCCTGTACGAATTCGTCTCGAGTTTCTTCGAGCGTGAGGTCGAATTGCGGTTTCGCCCATCCTATTTCCCTTTCACCGAGCCCTCCGCGGAGGTGGACATTCGCTCGGAATCGGGAAAGTGGCTGGAAATCCTCGGCTGCGGCATGGTGCACCCGAACGTCCTTCGGCACGTGGATGTCGATCCGGAAAAATACACCGGCTACGCGTTCGGCATGGGCGTGGAGCGTCTTGCCATGCTCCGGTATGGCGTCGGCGACCTGAGGCGCTTCTTCGAGAGCGACCTGCGGTTTATCGAGCAATTCCGCTGAGGGTCGAGTCATGCGTATGGATATCGAGTGGCTTGGCGAAATGCTGCAGCGGCAACCGGACCCTGAACAGCTTGCCGAACAACTGACGCTCGGCGGCCTGGAAGTCGAGTCGGTGCGGCTGAGCGGCGCTGGCGCGGACGAAGGCCCGGCGGTGGAGGGCGACGTGCTCGACTTTGATATCACGCCAAACAGGGGTGATTGTTTCAGCGTCCTGGGAATCGCCCGAGAGGTGTCCGCGCTGGACGGAATACGCATGGAGCCACCGGCGGTTCCGCCGGTACCGGCGGTTGTGGAAGATACTTTTCCGGTGACGCTGGACGCGACGGCGGCTTGCCCGCGTTTCGCCGGCCGCGTCATCCGCAACATCGAGCCGGGACGCCGCTCTCCCGAATGGCTTCGGGTACGCCTGGAGCGGGCTGGCCTGCGGGCGCTGCATCCGGTCGTGGATGTCACCAACTATGTGATGCTGGAACTCGGGCAACCCCTGCATGGTTACGATCTGAACGCGCTTCGCGGCGGCATTTCCGTCCGTTTTGCCGAAGACGGCGAGCCGCTGGTGTTGCTGGACGGAAATGGCGTCACCCTGCAATCGGATGTGCTGGTCATCGCGGACGATTCCGGCGCGATCGGGTTGGCGGGCATCATGGGCGGGCAGGGCACCGCCGTGTCGGATACGACCCGGGACGTCTTTCTCGAAGCGGCGTACTTTTCGCCGGAATCGATTGCCGGGCGCCCGCGTCGGTTCGGCCTGCATACGGATGCTTCATTGCGATTTGAACGGGGTGTGGATCCGGTTCATCAGCAGCGCGCGATCGAGCGGGCAACCTCGCTGCTGCTGGATATCGCGGGCGGCGAACCGGGTCCGTCGGTGGAGGCGTTGGTCGCGGATGAATTGCCGGTGAGAAATCCCGTTTCGCTGCGGCTTGAGCGATTGAACGCAATCCTCGGAACGCGGCTTGAGCGAGAGGAGGTGGAGTCGCAACTTGACCTTCTCGGGATCGCGGCGACGCGCGAGAAAGGCGGGTGGTCCGTCGTGCCTCCGGCATTTCGCTTCGACCTGGAAATCGAGGAGGACCTGGTGGAGGAAGCCGGTCGCATGACCGGCTACGACAATATCCCCGTGGTCGCTGAGCGCAGCCCGCGGCATGTAGGCCGGTCAACGGAAGCGATTATCCCGGAAGGGCGGATCGCAGACACGCTTTGCTCGCGCGGTTACTCCGAGGTTGTGACCTACGGCTTTGTCGATGAGGAACTGGCCGAGGCGGTCAATCCCGGTGCAAGCCATGTGCGCCTGACGAATCCGCTGTCACAGGAAATGGGCGTCATGCGCCACTCGCTCTGGCCGGGGCTGCTGGATGCCGCCCAACATAACCGGAGCCGCCAGCAGACACGGATTCGGCTGTTCGAAATCGGCACCCAGTTTGCCAACAGCGACGGCGGTGTTCGGGAAAGCCGAATTCTGGCCGGCGTTGCGTTCGGTGAAAACCGGCCGGAACATTGGGAAGGCGGCAGTCGAGAAGCGGATTTCTTCGACGTCAAGTCCGACATCGAGGCGATACTGTCGCTTGCCGGCCGGAACGAAGAAGTGAAGTTCCGTCAGGCCGACCACCCGGCGCTGGCCGACGGCCAGAGTGCGCGACTGATGCTGGGAGACGAAGCCGCAGGCTGGCTGGGCGTCCTGCATCCCCGCCTGCAGGGCAGGATGGGCTGGAAGCGACCCGCGATCCTGTTTGCCCTGCAATTGGAGCGGACATCCCGGGCCAGAATTCCCAGGTACAGGGAGTATTCGAAGTTTCCTTCGCTGCGGCGGGATATCGCCGCCGTTGTCGACGAAAATGTGTCGGCCGATCATTTGCTGGAGTGCGTTCGCCGGGCCACGGGCGAGGTGTTGACGAGCGTGAAAATATTCGATATCTACCGCGGCAAGGGAATAGATTCAGGACGAAAAAGTGTCGCTTTGGGCTTGATTTTACAGGACAGATCACGCACCCTTACTGACACGGAGGCGGACCGTATCGTGTCATCCACCATGCGGCAACTGGAGCACGAACTCAAGGCGACCATCAGAGAATAGGCTGTCATCCATGGCGTCACTGACCAAGGCGAAAATGGCTGAATCGTTGTTCAACGAACTCGGCCTGAACAAGCGGGAAGCGCGCGAGTTGGTGGATACGTTCTTCGAGGACCTGCGGGTCTCTCTTGCCAGCGGAGAACAAGTCAAACTGTCCGGTTTCGGCAACTTTGACCTGCGCGACAAGAACCAGAGGCCCGGGCGCAACCCAAAGACCGGCGAGGAAATCCCCATAACGGCGCGGCGGGTGGTTACCTTCCACCCTGGCCAGAAGCTGAAGACGCGAGTCGAGGTATATGCTGGAACCAGGGGATAACGCCGAACTCCCCCCGATACCGGGCAAGCGCTACTTCACAATCGGCGAGGTGAGCGAATTGTGCGCAGTCAAGCCGCATGTGCTCCGCTACTGGGAGCAGGAATTCCCGCAACTCAAACCGGTAAAGCGCCGGGGCAACCGCCGCTACTACCAGCGTCAGGATGTTCTCATCATCCGCCAGATTCGCAGCCTTCTGTACTCCGAGGGTTTCACCATCGGCGGCGCGCGACAGAAGCTGGCCGGAGACGAAGCGCGTACCGACCTGAGCCAGAGCCAGCAAATCATCCGCCAGGTGCGTTCCGAACTCGAGGACGTGCTGCGATTGCTCCGGCGATAGCAGTACCTCGCTCCGGACTATCCCGGACCGCTGACATTTCGCTACACTTACGCCTTGCCGGCAAGACTCACCCGCCGATGCCGCACACGAGCAGTGGCTGTGGAACGGTGAGTTCGGCGGGCAACGGTCGGGGTGTGGCGCAGCCTGGTAGCGCACTTGCATGGGGCGCAAGAGGTCGCTGGTTCAAATCCAGTCGCCCCGACCACTACAGGGCCCGTTAACGCGATTCCCGATGGCGTTAACGGGCCCTGATCCCTGTACACACTGGCAGGTAAGCAGGCATGGCAACAAAAACGCCGCGCGAACGCGGCGAAGTTGATCCCAGGCGGCATTCGCGCGTGGTCGTTGACGGCCTGGAGCAGGCTCCGAGCCGGGCCATGCTGCGCGCGGTCGGTTTCAAGGATGAAGACTTCTCCAAACCGCAGGTCGGCATTGCCTCCACCTGGAGCATGGTGACGCCCTGCAACATGCATATCGACGGATTGGCGGAACTGGCCGGTGCGGGCGCGGACGAGGCCGGCGGCAAGAGCGTCATCTTCAATACGATTACGGTATCCGACGGGATTTCCATGGGCACCCAGGGGATGCGCTACTCGCTGGTTTCGCGGGAAGTCATCGCCGATTCCATTGAGGCCGTGGCGGCCGCGGAAGGGTTTGACGGGCTGGTCGCGATCGGCGGGTGCGACAAGAACATGCCGGGTTGCGTCATGGCTCTGGCAAGACTCAACCGGCCTTCGGTATTCGTTTACGGCGGCACGATCCAGCCTGGGCCAAAGCATCGCGATGTGATTTCCGTCTTTGAGGCGGTTGGCGGCGTGGCTGCCGGACGGATGAGCGAGGCTGAATTGCGGGAGGTCGAGTCAACTGCCATACCAGGCCCTGGATCGTGCGCAGGGATGTACACCGCCAACACAATGGCCTCGGCGATTGAAGCGCTCGGCATGAGCCTCGCCAACAGTTCCGCCCAGGAAGCCATCTCCGACGCCAAGAGGACCGACTGCCTGCGGGCCGGGCAGGCCGTGATGCGGCTTCTGCAGCGAGGCATTACGCCGGCGGACATCCTGAGCAAGGAAGCGTTCGAAAACGCCATCACCACGGTGATCGCCCTGGGCGGGTCCACAAACGCGGTGCTGCATCTGCTGGCCGTGGCTCACGACGCGCAGGTGGATCTGACCCTGGAGGATTTCACCCGCCTTGGCGCCCGTGTGCCGGTATTGGGGGATCTGCGTCCCAGCGGGCGGTACATGATGTCCGAGCTGATTCGAATCGGCGGCATCCAGCCGTTGATGAAAACGCTGCTGGATGCGGGAATGCTGCACGGCGACTGCTTGACGGTTACCGGTCGCACGCTGGAGGAAAACCTCGCGAACGTCGAGCCATATCCGGAAGGGCAGACAATCGTCCGTTCGCTGTCCAATCCCATCAAGGCGGACAGCCACCTGGCGATCCTGTACGGAAATCTGGCCGCGGAGGGTGCGGTTGCAAAGATATCCGGCAAGGAAGGGACCGAGTTCACCGGTCCGGCAAGGGTATTTGAATCCGAGGAGAACGCGTTGCGCGCTATCCTGGACGGCGCGGTTCAGGCAGGCGACGTGGTCGTGATTCGCTATGAAGGTCCCAAGGGCGGACCGGGAATGCGCGAGATGCTGAGCCCCACAGGCGCAATTATCGGCAAGGGACTGGGCGACAAGGTGGCCCTGATCACCGATGGTCGATTCTCGGGCGGTAGTCACGGCTTCGTGGTGGGGCACCTGGCGCCGGAAGCCGCGGTGGGCGGACCGCTGGCGGTCGTTCGTGACGGTGACCGAATCTCGATCAATGCCCAGACAAAGCAAATCAATCTGGAGATTCCGGAGGGAGAACTAAAGGAGCGTCTGCGTGCCTGGACCCCACGTCAGCCGAATGCCACCCGCGGATTACTGGCAAAGTATGCGAAATTGGTCAGTTCGGCGTCGCTGGGGGCGATTACAGACCCTAATTAGCCCGACATGTACAACCCGGCACACGAGCGTACGCAATGCAATGAACGTTGAATTGCGTGTGCTAGAGTGATTTGCGGAACATACGGGGAGAGTCATGTTCATCAGGATCAGCGTACTGGCGGCAATGGTTCTTGTAGGTGGTTGTGGGGCTATACAGCCCGTCACACATGCTCAAACCGATGGGGCATTGTGCAGTCTCTACGGCGCTGCCACTGGGCAACATCGCGATCGAGTATTTGCGGAAATTCAGAGTAGAGGATTGATGCCTGATCAGTATTGGGAGGCTGTCAACGCCAACCGCCTGGCTGTCGGGATGCCAATATGTGCTGTTCGGGCCGTATTGGCCGGCAATTCCGTCCAAATGAGCCGTGACGATGGCCGTACAGGCAGCATTGCGGATAACCGCATGGGCACCGAAGGCGTGCTCCTGATGAGTGGCGCGTCCAGTCGAAGTAGAATCGGCATGGGCGCCAATGAGTTGAGCCCCGGGAGTGGCAGTTTCACCAGAAGCAGAGACCGAATGAAGCATATGCGGAATGTTTCAGCCTTATGGGCCCAACAAATAAACCAAGGGCGATACACAGGCCTCGATTCCACTCACACAACCTCGGACCAATAACCTCCTTAGTCCGAATCTCCATGAGTGAGAGCAGTCGAGCGTTCAAATAACGACACCTCGTTGACCGCATCGCCAGAATCTCCGTAGAGGAAGCCCCGTCTCTCAGGATTGAGCCGCTGCGAGCAAAAACCGTCAAACAGCGGTGCCGGCGCCGACTGGTGAAGCGCCGCTGCCTGCAGGCCCAATCCCAGGTCCTGGGCGACGGTGCGAGCGTTTCTTTCCTGTAGAAGGCGACCGCCCAGCATGTTCTTGATCCCCCGGAGATGCGCATCGTAATGCCCATTCAGGCCTGCCGGCCTTTCCAACTCAGCCAGCAACGCAGCAACGCTGTCCGGCTCGCGCCCCGCCGCGCGAAGGATGTCCAACGCAATCACGTTGCCACTGCCTTCCCAGATCGCGTTCAGTGGAGACTGACGGAACAGCCGCGGCATGGGGCCCTCTTCCACGAAGCCGACGCCGCCGTGGCATTCGAGTGCTTCGTAGACGAAGCCCGGCTGGCGCTTGCAGATCCAGAACTTGGCCGCGGGCGTGGCAAGCCGCACGAAGGCGGCCGCCTGCTCGCTGGTCGCTGCCTGATCCAGTCCGGTCCCGATCCGCAGTGCAAGGGCTGTGGCGGCTTCGCTTTCGAGAATCAGGTCGGCGAGCACGGCCCGCATGGCGGGTTGATCGATCAGCGCCTTGCCGAAGGCCCGGCGGTGTGTGGCATGCCAGATCGCCCGAACGAGAGCGGCGCGCATGCCGCCTGCAGAACCGAGTGCGCAGTCGTACCGGGTGAGTTGAACCATCTCGATGATGGTTGGCACGCCACGCCCTTCATCGCCGACGCGCTGTGCCCAGGCGCCGTGATATTCGATCTCCGCTGACGCATTGGATCGGTCGCCCAGCTTGTCCTTCAGGCGCATGAGGCGGATGGCATTGCGTTCGCCGTCGGGTCGCCAGCGGGGCACGAGGAAGCAGGTGAGGCCGTCCGGGGCCTGGGCGAGCGTCAGGAAGGCATCGCTCATGGGGGCAGAGCAGAACCACTTGTGCCCGGTCAGGAGGTAACCACCGTCGCCTGCCGGCTCCGCGCGGGTGGTATTGCTGCGCACATCGGAACCGCCCTGCTTTTCGGTCATCGCCATTCCAATGGTCAACCCGTCCTTTTCTCCCGCGGGAATGGAACGGGCGTCATATTCCTGCGCAGCCACCCGCGGCTTCCAGAACTCCGCGAGTTCCGGAGCCGCCCTCAGCGCCGCGATACTCGCGTAAGTCATGGACATTGGGCAGGTCACGCCCGCATCCGCCTGGGTCATCAGGATCATCATCGCCCCGTGAAGGAGGTGGCCTGCGGGTTCGCCGCTCCAGGCACAGCCCGAAATCCCGTTCGACAGGCCCAGGGACATCAAGTGATGGTAGGCAGGATGGAAATCGACTTCGTCCAGACGCCTGCCGTAGCGATCAAAGGATTTCAGGCGCGGCGGATGCTCGTTCGCCTGACGCGCCCATTTGCGGGTCTGCACCGCGCCGCCCCGCTCACCGAATACCGCAAGGCGGGAATGGAGCTCAGCGCCACCTCCGGCTTCCACAGCATCCTGCAATGCCGCGTCGGAAGTATAGAGATTGACATCGGCCAAAGGCGGCGGCTGATTGGTCACTTCATGGGTCGCAAGCTGCGCCAGGGGCTTTCGATGTTGCATCGATCAGCCTCCTCCTGGATAAGTGCAAAGCGTCCCGAAACGCCGATTGAAATCAAGGGCATAGTTGCGCATTGTTGCTCATCGTACATCGTCCCGTGATGCGGCGAGACTGGAAACACATTGTCATATCGGAAATAATGCAGGTCACAAGCATTCGACACCGGCGAATGCAAAAAGTGGTGGATGGAAGGGGATGTTTACCAGGCGGTCGTTGATCGGCGGTAGCATAGTCGGCGGGCTGACCTGGCCCTGGCTGCGAGTCTCCGCGGAAACCGCGAGTGCCGGCGTCACGGACAGCGAGATCATACTGGGCATGTCCGCGGCGTTTTCCGGTCCCTCAAGGGGACTCGGGATCGAGTTGTACCGCGGCGCGTGGGCCTATTTCGAAAACGTTAACCGCGCCGGGGGTATTTCCGGCCGCCGGATAACCCTGCAACTCTACGACGACGGCTATCAGCCGGACGCGTCGGTGAACAACACCATGAAGCTGATGCTGGAGGACCAGGTATTCCTCCTGTTCGGCTATGTGGGCACACCCACCGTGACCCGGGTTCTGCCGATCCTGAAGAAATTCCAGGACGAGGACGTTTTCCTTTTCTTCCCGTTCACCGGCGCGCAACCCCAGCGCCAGCCGCCCTACGGCGAGTTCGCGTTCAATCTGCGCGCGTCCTACGCCCAGGAGACCGCCGGGCTGGTGGAAAATTTCGTGCAAATCGGGCGGCGGCGAATCGGCGTCTTCTACCAGGCGGACGCCTACGGGCGCAGCGGCTGGGCGGGCGTCAGGGCGGCGCTGGCACGGCACGGCGAGCGTATTACCGGGGAAGCCACGTATCGTCGCGGCACACAATTCACGGCCACGATGCGGGGTCAGGTGGAATTGCTCCAGGCCGCGGAACCCGATGCGGTGATCTGTATCGGCGCGTATGCCGCGTGCGCCGCCTTCGCCCGGGATGCCGTCGACCTCGGCCTGCGCGTACCGATCGCGAACCTGTCCTTCGTGGGCAGCGAGAGCATGCTGGGGCTTCTTTCCGAGGGCCGTGATCCTGGGGATGCCGAACGCTACACGAGCCTGCTGGTCAATTCCCAGGTCGTTCCAAGCTACCACGACACGTCGATTCCCGCGGTGCGGGAGTACCGGGAGTTCATGGAGCGCTACAACCCGGACATGCCGGCTGAACTGGTCACGGAGGCGTATACACCCTTCGACTACAGCTTTGTGAGCCTGGAAGGATTCCTCGACGCCAAGATCATGGTCGAGATCTTGCGCAGGCTCGGCGATGAGCCTTCGCGCGGCGAACTGGAGCGTGCGGTCATGACGCTGCGGGACTTCGAACTCGGCATCAGCGAACGGGTGACATTCGCCGAAGACCGCCGCCAGGGTTTACAGCAGGTTTACTACACCGTGGTGGAAGATGGGCGTTTCGTCACACTGCATGACTGGCAGGAGAGATTTTCCTGATGCAAGTCATCAAGGTCCGGAAACTGTTTCAGAGGACGTTGTTCGGAGTTTTTGCGCTGTTCGGCTTCATCGGCGTCTCCACCTCGTTCCTGCTGATCGACACCGTCAATTCCTATCTCACCGAGGAGTACGAGAACAACAGCCTGGGCATCGCCCAGACCATCGCCGATTCCAGCGTGGACATCCTGCTCAATCGCGATCTGTCGACGCTGCAATCCCTGATCGACCAATTCATCGAGATTCAGGGCATCAGCTACGTCTACATCAGGGACGAAACCGGGGAATTTCTCGCCCACACGTTCGTTCCGGGTATCCCCGAGGAAATACTTGATTCGGATCCGACCGACACCTCCACCGTGCAACGCCAACTCCCGGGCATGGGCGAGTTCGTGGAAGTCAGCCGCCCGATCCTGGCCGGCGTCGCCGGCGCAGTCCATGTCGGCATGGACTCCGGAATGATTGCCCTGCAGGTTCAGCGGGCCATCGGTCGGCAGGTTTACCTTATCTCCATCGTCTTCGTCCTGGGAGTCGTGGCCGCCATCTGGCTGGTCAACCTGGCGGCGAGACCCATCGGCGACGTGCTGACCTACGCTGTGGCGCTGGCGCGCGGCGAGGAAGAGGAAGCCGAGTCCGTAGAAAGAGTACTCGGGCGGAAAGACGAGGCCGGTCAGCTTGCCCGCCTGTTCGTGCACTTCTCCAGAGGTCACGTGTCCAAGGCATCCAGCGACGGCGCGGCCTGACCGGATAACCTGACATCGGCCATGTTCGGGCGTCCGATACCTCGAATTATCGTACTGGCGGCCTGCGTGACGCTTCAGATTTGCCTGGGCACCGTATATGCGTGGAGTTTCTTCCAGACGATGCTCGTTCGGCAGCTCGGCTGGACCAATATCGAGACGGCCCTGGCGTTCAGCCTGGCCATATTCTCCCTCGGCGTAGCCGCCGCCTGGGCAGGAACGGCGCTCCCCAGGCTTGGCCCGAGAAAGCTGGCACTGGCCGGCAGCGCACTGTTCTGCGTGGGATACCTGATTGCCAGCCTGGCCTTGACCCTGGATAACCTGCTGCTCTTCTACGTCGGTTACGGGGTTGTCGGAGGCGCCGGGATCGGTCTGGGCTATGTCTCGCCGGTGGCGACGGTGGCCAAGTGGTTCCCGGACCGCAAGGGGCTTGCCACGGGGACGGTGGTGATGGGATTCGGCATCGGCGCACTGCTGCTGAGCAAGTTGCTGGCGCCCGTGCTCGTGGTTTACAGCGAAGGCGATCTGCCGACCGTATTTCTGGGGCTCGGGATCATATTCGCCTGCATCCTGCTGCCCACAAGCTTGCTGTTGTCGGACCCCGAACAGAGCCCCGCCGCCGTGGCGTCCACCGCGCCCACGGCCTTCGAGGCGGACGATGCCGGCGTGAAGACGCGCGAGTACCTGATGTCGCAGGAATTCTCCTGCATGTGGGTGGTTTTCTTCTGCAATATCGCGGCGGGCATTTCCGTCATCAGCTTTCAGTCGGCACTGCTGCAGGATGTCTGGGGGCTCGCCGAACCGTCGCTGGAGCCGGAGATCCTTGCAGCCTATGGCGCCACGCTGATTGCCGCAAGCTCAGTCTGTAACGGGGTAGGGCGGTTGTTCTGGGGGCTGCTGTCTGACCGGCTCGGCCGCGTGCGGGTGCTGCGGATCCTGCTGGGCAGCCAACTGGTGGTCTTCGGCGTGCTGATGACCGAGCAGAATCCCTGGGTCTTCTCGGTACTGGTCTGCTACGTGTTGCTGTGCTTCGGCGGCGGTTTCGCGACCATGCCGTCGTTCATCGTCGACGTTTTCGGCAGCAGGCGAATGTCCACGATTTATGGCGCGATCCTCACCGCCTGGGCCGCGGCCGGCATCATCGGCCCGCTCTACGTGGGTTACCTGAAGGATCAGTATCCGGACCGGGCGGTCACGTATTGCTTCCTGATCGGGATACTGATGCTCGGAGTGGGCTACGTATTCACGTACCTGTTAAACGATCAGCGCATCTTGCTGAGACGGCCGTCGGTGGAAGGTACGTTGAGGTACTTCAACATCCCGGTTCCGCGGACCTGAACAAGCTGCAATCCTGAAGCTGCCCGGATCGGAAAAACTGCGCGCCGGAAGTAGTTGCGAACGCTGGAAATTTTCGCGCTTCCTTGACCTGTCCTCCCAATGCCTTTATGTTGCGCGCCATGGCAATGACCACCAAGGGCAAGACGACCATGATGATGGCGAGCGGCAAACGCGCCGTCAGCGGGTTGGTTGTACCAATGGTCTAGCAACAGACAAACCATAGTCACCAGAAAAACCCGCTGCGGATGCTCCCGGCGGGTTTTCTTTTTGTGTGGAGCGGTTCCATGAACGACTACACCAGCAGGCAGACGGATTTTGAATCCGTGGAATCCCCCTTTCCGGACTCGCCCTTTGTGGTGATGAAGTTTGGGGGGCGAAGCGTGTCAACGGCGGAAAACTGGAGCCGGATCGCGGAGTTGCTCCGACAGCGACTTGATTCGGGGCTCAGGCCCGTGGTTGTGCATTCGGCGTTGGCCGGCGTTTCCGACGCGCTGGAAAACCTGCTGGACACTGCAATACACGGCGATCCGACATCTGCCATCGCGGACATTCGCGAAATCCACGACCAACTCGCCGGCGAACTCGGCGTGAATCCCTCAATCCTTGACGATCAGTTCCACACCCTGACCCGGCTCATCGACGGCGTCTGCCTGCTGCGGGAGGTGAGCCCGGGGGTACACGCCCGAGTCATGGCCACAGGCGAGTTGGCGGCAACGACACTCGGCGCAAGCTACCTTCAGTCCAAAGGATTGCCGGCGCAATGGCAGGATGCCCGGTCGCTGCTCGAGACCGAAGAGCGGCGCAACCTCTCGGAACGGGCACAGTTCCTGTCCGCGGCATGTGCCCATGTCGCTGTCCCGCAACTTCAGCAGCTTCTGGAAGGGGTGGACGGTTTCGTCATCACCCAGGGGTTCATCGGGCGCAATTCGCGCGGCGATACGGTGCTGTTCGGACGCGGCGGTTCGGATACCTCGGGCGCCTATCTTGCCGCGAAGCTGCAGGCACGCCGGCTCGAGATCTGGAGCGACGTGCCGGGGTTCTTCAGCGCGGACCCCAAGGCGGTGCCGTCGGCGCGCCTGCTTAGGGAACTCACCTACAGCGAAGCTCAGGAAATCGCCTCGGCCGGAGGTGGCCTGCTTCACCCCAGGAGCATCTCTCCCGTGCGTCGCAGCGGCATTCCCCTGTTTCTCAAGATCACCAGCCATCCCCGATGGGAAGGCACGGTCGTATCGAACGCCCTGGGTGACGACACACCCCAGATCAAGGCGATATCGAGACGCCAGGGGATCACGCTGATTTCGATGGAGTCCATGGAAATGTGGCACCAGGTCGGGTTCCTCGCCGATGCCTTCGACAGCTTTCGCAGACACGGCCTGTCGGTGGACCTGATTTCCACGTCTGAAAGCAGTGTCACGGTTTCCATTGACCCCGTTGCAAGTTTTGCCGATCCCACTGCGGTGGACGCGCTGGTCAATGAGCTCGGTCGCTTTTGCCGGGTGCGCGTGATTCGCGATTGCGCGGCGATCACGTTGGTGGGAAGGCGCATCCGGACCATCCTGCATGAACTCAGCCCGGTCATGGAGGCATTCGAGGAGCACAGGGTGCACTTGCTGACCCAGGCGGCCAACGACCTGAACCTGACCTTCGTGGTGGATGGCGATCATGCCTTTCGGTTGCTGAAGCGTCTGCACTCCCTGCTCGTCAGCAGATTTCGCGAGGGCAGGGTGTTCGGCCCGACATGGGAACAACTGAAGGCCCGGGAACCGGTCACCGAATCGCCGCAGGTACCGTGGTGGGAACAGCAACGGGACCGTCTCATCGCAACGGCCAGGGAGCTAGGGTCCGCCTACGTGTATCACCTGGACAGCGTCGGCGAGGCGATGTCGTCGCTGACGTCACTGAATTCGGTGGATGCCGTGTTCTATTCCGTGAAGGCCAATTCGAATCCGGAGATCCTGCGTGCGGTAGACGCCCACGGAGGCAATTTCGAATGTGTCTCACCGGGCGAGATTCGGCGCGTGTTCGATACGCTGCCGGGCATCGATCCCCGCAGGGTTCTGTTTACCCCCAACTTTGCTCCCAGGGACGAATACGCATGGGGCTTTGAGCAGGGTGTTTGGGTCACCCTGGACAACCTGCATCCGATTCGGCATTGGCCCGAGGTGTTTCGCGGGCGGGACATCTTTGTCCGCGTGGATCCGGGGGTAGGGCGCGGACACCACGAACATGTGCGCACTGCGGGCGCGCACTCGAAATTCGGTGTGCCGCTGTTCGAAGTGGAGGAATTTGCAAGGTTGGCCGAAGACGCGGATACCCGGGTCGTGGGCCTCCATGCCCACACGGGCAGCGGGATTTTCAACCCGTACAACTGGGAGCAGACCGGGGCGTGTCTGGCGGGTCTGCTGGAGTTATTTCCGCACGCCCGTTATGCCGACCTGGGCGGCGGCCTGGGGATACCGGAAAAACCGGGAGAGTCGCCGTTGGACATGGCCGAGCTTGATGCCGCCATAGGCCGCGTCAGGCAACAGGCGCCGCAACTGCAACTCTGGCTGGAACCCGGACGATTCATCGTTGCAGGAGCGGGTGCATTGGTTAGCTGCGTCACCCAGACAAAGGGCAAGGGGGGCATTCGCTACGTAGGGGTGGGTACCGGAATGAATACCCTGCTGCGGCCTGCGCTCTACGGCGCCTATCACGAGATCGTGAACCTCTCCCGTCTGGGCGAGCCGGGGAACGAAATCGTCAACATCGTCGGGCCGGTTTGCGAAACAGGCGATCGATTGGGGTCCGACCGGCTGTTGCCCAGTACACGGGAAGGGGATGTATTGCTCATAGCCAACACGGGTGCCTACGGATATGTCATGAGTTCCCGGTACAATCTGAGGGAGCCGGCGTCCGAGATTTCGATTTGACGGCGTCCTGTTCGCCGGCTTTGCAAAGCGGCATCGTGCTCACGGCAAGCACGCCGAGACGTGGCCGAACATGGGAGGACATGCAATGGGTGCAGTAATGAGCCGGGCCGTCGCGCCGTTTGTCTTGGGCGTAATATGGGTAGCGTTTGCAACCTCCGGCTACGGTCAGAGTCTGCCCGATCCTGAACGGTTCGAGGATACGATTCGTCGGTTCGAAGCGCTGGACAGGGAAAATCCACCGCCGGAGGGCGCCATCGTGCTGACCGGCAGTTCCAGTATCGCGCGCTGGAACGACCAGGCCGCCGCGGCGCTGGCTCCGCTTACCGTGATCCCGCGGGGCTTCGGCGGCAGCGTGATGAACGACGTGCTGCACTACCTGGACCGGGTCGCGATCGCCTACCGGCCGCGGGCGATCCTGATTTACGAGGGCGACAACGACACCGGTAGCGCCAATCCGATCCCCACGGAGATGATCCTTGGCCAGTTGCGGCAGATCATTGACCGCGTTCATGCGGTCCTTCCGGAGACACGGATTTACGTACTATCGGTCAAGCCAAGCATCCTGCGCTGGAACGTCTGGTCGCTGGCCCAGGAAGTCAGCGCGGGATACAGCGCAATTGCCGATGACGACCCGCTGGTGTACTACGTTGACGTGGCGACGCCGCTGTTGAACGCTGATGGCACACCAAGACCGGAGATCTACGTGGGGGATGACCTTCACCTGAACGATCTGGGCAATTCGATCTGGGGCGCAATCATCAGGGACGCATTGTTGCCGGTAGAAGCCGGATTCGAATGAATCGAATTGGGGAATCGCCCCTGGTCGGGCTCAACTCGTGACACTGGCGATGGTCCAGGTCACGGCGCCGGCCGATGGCGCCCCTCCAACTCCGCAATAACCGAATCCAGGCTCAACCCCCGCAACCTGAGCAACACCAGCAGGTGGTAGAGCAGGTCGGCCGACTCCTCGGTCAGCCTCTGCGGGGATTCCGCCACCGCGGCCAGGGCGACCTCGGCCGCTTCCTCGGCCAGTTTCTTGGCAGCCCGAAGTTTGCCGCCCTCCGCAAGGCGGGCCGTATAGCTGTCCGGCCGGGGATCGTCCAGCCGGTTCTGAATAATGGCTTCGAGCGTACTCAGGAAATCGTTTCCACCCACTGTCATTCCTCCTCCGGCGGCCGCATGGGAATGGCGGCATCGATCAGGTACTTCTTCAGCGCGGGTATCGGAATTGCCGCCGAGTGAAAGACGCTGGCGGCCAGCGCGCCATCCACATCTGCGCGTTTGAATACTTCACTGAAGTGTTCCATGGCGCCCGCGCCGCCGGAGGCGATCAGGGGCACCTGGCATGCTGCCCGCACGCGTGCCAGTTGTTCGATATCGTATCCCTTGCGAACGCCGTCCTGATTCATGCAGTTGAGGACGATTTCGCCGGCTCCGCGGTCCTGCGCTTCGGTGATCCAGTCCAGGGTGCGGCGGCCGCTGGTTTGGCTGCGATCCGGGTCGCCCGTGTACTGGTACACCACGTAGTCCGGAGCCGTGCGTGTTTGTTTGTTGGCGCCATCCCCCTTTGTCGGCTCTCGCGCCAGGCTGTCGACCCCGACCACCACGCATTGGGAGCCGAAGCGGCGGGCCAGAATCCCGATCAGGCCGGGGCTCTCCAGCGCAGGCGAATTGATGGAAATCTTGTCGGCGCCCAGGTTGAGAACGGTTTCCGCGTCGGAAAGGTTCCGGATCCCTCCGGCGACGCAGAAGGGGATGTCGAGCACCTCCGCAACCCGGTTGACCCAGTTGCGGTCCACGGTCCGACCATCCGGGCTGGCGGTGATGTCATAGAACACCAGTTCGTCCGCACCTTCGTCCCGGTACCGGCGGGCCAGTTCGATGATGTCGCCCATCACTCGATGGTTGCGAAACTGAACGCCCTTGACGACCACGCCGTCCCTGACGTCCAGGCAGGGGATTATCCGTTTGGCAAGAATGACCGTATCTCCTCTTCGGTGATCCTTCCTTCCAGCAGGGCCTTGCCCGAAATGGCGTAAGCCACACCTGTGGCCGCCAGGTCGCCCAGGTCGCGGCTGTCGCGCACGCCGCCGGAGGCCTGGAAACCGATATTGGGAAACCGGTGTCTGCAGGTTGCATACAGCCTGAGATTGGGCCCCAGCAACGCGCCGTCGCGCTCAACGTCCGTGCAAAGTACGTGACGCAACCCCTCAGCCGAGTAGGCTGTCAGGGCGTCCCAGAGCGTCTCCGCGGAGTCCCTGGTCCAGCCATGGGTGGCGATTCGGGGCATGTCGTCTTCATCTACACGCACATCCAGGGCCAGCGTCACCCGGTCCGCACCCAATTCCTTGAGCCAGCCTGTCACCACGTCGCGCGCCTCCACTGCGAGACTCCCGATCACGGCCCGGTCGACCACCTCCAGGGCGCGGTCCAGGTCGTCCCGCGAGCGGATACCACCGCCCAATTGAATCTTCATATTGGCGGAACGCGCCATATCTCTCACGACCGTGAGATTCGCGGGTTTACCCTGGGCTGCGCCATCCAGATCCACTACGTGCAGCCAGGCCGCCCCCAGGTCCGCATAGCGCTGCGCCAGTTCCACCGGGTCAACCGGGTAGCGGGTTTCCTGTCCGAAGTCACCCTGCAGAAGCCGCACGCAACGGCCACCACGGATATCGATTGCCGGGAGTAATTCCATGGGCTGCTAGATCCTGAGGAAATTCGAGAGTACCGCTGCGCCGAACCGGGCCGAGCGCTCGGGGTGAAACTGCGTCGCGAAGAAATTATCGTGCTGCACCACCGCTGAGAAATCCCCGCCGTAGTCGGCTACACCGCAGGTATGGGAACTCCGGGCGAGTGCGTAGCTGTGAATGAAATAAGCGTAACCGCCATCCTCCAGTCCCTCAAGCAGGGGGGTATCGGCCACTTTCCGGACCGCGTTCCAACCCATTTGCGGGACCGGCAGGCGGGTACTACCGGAAAAGCGGCGGGCCTGTCCGGGAATGATGCCAAGGCATGTTGCGTCGTCTTCGTCCGAGCCGGTGTACAGCAACTGCAGGCCGAGACAGATGCCGAGCACCGGCTGGCGCAGGCTAGGGATGACGTCTATGAGACCGGCGGCGAACAGGCGGTCCATGGCGTTGCGGGCGGCCCCGACTCCGGGCAGGATGACGTGGCTGGCCGACTCGATGAGTTGCGCATCCTCGCTTACCGGCGCATCGCACCCCAGGCGCTGCAGGGCAAATCGCAGCGACGCCAGGTTGGCCCCGCCGCTGGCGATGATGACGGGATTCGGCTTCACAGGACCCCCTTGGTCGTCGGCAGGGTTGCGCCCTCGCGCTGAAAAGCCTGCCTGAGCCCTCGTGCAACGCCCTTGAAGCAGGCCTCCACCATGTGGTGCGCGTTCTCGCCGTCCACATCGATGTGAATCGCGGCACCGAGTTTTTCCGCCAGGGAGCGGAAAAAGTGGGGGACCAGTTCGGTCGGCAGCCCGCCAACCGATTCCCGCGGAAAGCTGCCCCGAAACACCGCATAGGGCCGCCCGCCCAGGTCGATGGCCACACGTGCCTGAGCTTCGTCCATGGGCAACACGAAACCGTACCGGTTAATGCCCAGCTTGTTGCCAAGGGCTTGCCTCAGTGCATCGCCCAGCGTCAGGGCCACGTCCTCGACCGTGTGGTGCTCGTCCACTTCCAGATCGCCGTCACAGCGTACCTGCAGCGCGAAACCGCCGTGTTTGCCCAGTTGCTCGAGCATGTGATCGAAAAAACTGATGCCGGTATGAATATCGGCGTCCGACTCCTTGTCCAGGTCGACACGAACCTCGATCGACGTTTCCCGCGTCTGCCGCTCGACAAAGGCGCGCCGCGGATCATCGAGAAGCCGGTGGACAATTTCATCCCAACTCTGATCGTCCGAACCGTTCGCCGCAACCTTGAATCCACGCAGCCCCAGATTGGCGGCCAGTTCCAGGTCGGTATCCCGATCGCCGATCACCGCAGAGCGCGACCGGTCAAGATCATTGGTGGCGAGAAAGTCCGCTAGCAGTCCTGCCCTCGGTTTCCGGCAGCCACAGCCATCGTCCGAAAAATGCGGACAATAGAATTCATCTGAGAATTTTATTCCCTGCGACAAGAATAGGTTACGTATGTAATCTTGTGTCGATTCAAAGTCTCGCAACGGAAAGCTGGACGTGCCCATGCCGTCCTGGTTGCTGACGATCACGAATTCGAAACCCGCCGCGGCGGCGCGCAACAAGGCGGGGATGACTCCGGGCATCAGCCGAACCTTTGGGACGGCATCCACCTGCTTGTCTTCCGGTTCGACGACCAGCGTGCCGTCGCGATCTAAAAACAAGACCTTACGCATTGTTCTTCACCTCGCTTGCACCTTGTGAGCCCTCGGTGGCGACGGCCGCCAGCAGCAGGTCGTTCTGGTCGGGGCGCCCGACGGTGATTCTCACGCAATTGTTGAGCCCCGTATGACTGGCAAAGGCTCGGACCAGGATGCCTGACCGCCGTGCGGACTCGGTGAAGCGGCCGGCGTCGCTGGTTTCCACGAGCAGAAAGTTGCCGTCACTGGGCCAGACCCTTGTGATTTCCGGTACGGTCGCAAGTGCTTTCGCCAACCTTGCTCGTTCCCTGCGCAAGACCGTAATCCGTTCGCCGGATACGCCCAGGGAATCGGCTGAGAGCGCTTTGAGAACGAGTTCGATGGAAGGCGTGGGAAACGTGTAGGGCGGCAGAACGTTACCGAGAAACTCGATCAGCCTGGGCGCAGCGATGAGGGCTCCGCAGCGAACGCCCGCCAGGGAGACGAACTTTGACAACGTGCGCAGCCGTACGACGTCATAGCGTTGCCGAAGCGCCTCGAAGTCAGGGCCGGAGGAGAATTCCATGTAGGCTTCATCGATAACCACCAGCGCGCGCCCGTGGGCGGCGCGGCAGATCGACTCCACATCCTCCGGGTCCATTGATATACCGGTGGGATTGTTCGGGGAGCAGATGAAAATCAGCTTGGTGCGGTCATTCAGCGCGGCGATGACGTTGGTGGTGTCCAGGGAGAAATCCCTTGACGGGTCGTCGGCCCGGAGCAGGGGCACCTGGACCAGGTCCGCGCCCTGGATGCCGGCGTACAGCCTGTACATGTCGAATGTGGGCGGGCAGATGACCACCGAGTCCCGGCGCGCCGCGCAGAAGGCCCGGATCAGCACGTCGATGGCTTCGCTGCTGCCGCGGGTGACCAGGAGTTCTTCAGGAGCCACTTCGTATTGCCTGGCAAGCCGCTTCTGCAGGGATTCGGGTCGCGGCGGGGGATAGCGATTGAGTCCTCGAGCCGTAGCGTCGCCCGGGGCCCGGTAAGGCGACTCGTTGGCGTTCAGGCGAACACTGCCCGGTTCGTAACGGCCGGGCGTGTAGGGAATCAACGACCTCAGCTCGGGTCGAGCCAGTTGCAGGACGTCCTTGTTTGCCGCCGCCGTCATGCGAGTGCTTCCAGACGCTTGCGGACCGCTTTCCCGTGGGCATCCAGTCCCTCGAGCGCGGCGAGCTGTTCGGCAATGGGGCCCACCGCTCGCAACCCGTCCTCCGTCAGGGTCTGGACGGTCATGCTACGCAGAAAATCCGTCACCCCGAGACCCGAGTAGGCGCGCGCAAAGCCGTACGTGGGCAACACGTGATTCGTTCCGCTGCAATAGTCCCCTACGGTCTCCGGTGCCCATGGGCCAAGGAATACGGAGCCCGCGGCGACGACCTGATCGAGTATCCGCCGGGGATGCTCGATCTGCATGATCAGGTGCTCCGGGGCGTATCGATTCGAGACTTCAATGGCCGTCGGGAGATCGCGAACCAGGACCGCTCGCGAATGCGCCAGGGACTGGCGAACGATCTCTCGCCGGCTGAGCTGCCGCGTTTGCGATTCAATCTCCGACAACACCCGGTTGAGCAGTGGTTCGCTGGGGGTCAGCAGAATGACCTGGGAATCGATGCCGTGTTCCGCCTGGGACAACAGGTCCGCCGCCACGAACGCGGGTTCGGCCTTGTCGTCTGCAATGACCAGAACTTCCGAGGGGCCCGCCGGCAGATCCCTGGCCGCCCCCTGGGGGTCGGCGGAGACCTGTTCCTTGGCTTCCGTCACCCAGGCATTGCCCGGTCCGAAGAGTTTGTCGACCCGGGGTACGGTTTCGGTACCGTAGGCCATGGCCCCGATGGCTTGGGCGCCGCCGGCGCGCACCACGGTGGAAATGTCGCAGACGCTGGCAGCATAAAGCACGGCCGGGTCAACCCGGCCATCGCGACGGGGCGGGCTGCACAGGACCCGGGTCGGGCATCGGGCCAGGCTGGCGGGAACGCCGAGCATGAGCGCGGTAGAGGGCAGGGGGGCACTGCCGGCGGGGACATACAGGCCGACACTTGCAACGGGGCGAATCAGCCTTTCGCAAACGACGCCCGGTGTGGTCTCGACCGACAGCGGCCGGGGTAGCTGCGCGCGATGAAAGGCTGATATGTTCGCTGCAGCCATTCGGATGGCCGATCGTTCCTCCGGTCGCAGCGTGGATTCGGCCTCTTCGAACTCACTGGGCGATACCAGCAGGTCCGAAACGTCAACACCGTCGAGTTCGCGCGTCAACCGGATGAGCGCTGCATCGCCGTCGCTTCGAACCTGACTCAGGATGTCCGCTACGTCGCGTCGCAGACGATCATCCGTTGCGAGCGCAGGCCGCCGCAACAGGGCGTCCTGTTCCAAAGGGGAGAGGTCTTGCCAGACGTATCGCTTCATGGGCATTCAGGCCAGCATCTTTTCGACCGGGATGACGAGGATGGCACTGGCGCCGGCGTCCTTCAGATCCTCCAGCGTCTCCCAGAAGATGTTCTCCCGGCACACCGCGTGGACTGCCACCTTGTCGTCGCGACCCTCCAGCGGGATGATGGTGGGCGCCTCGCTGCCGGGCAGCAGTTCGCGAACCTCTCCCAAGGCGCTTCGCGGCGCATGGAGCATGATGTACTTGCTCTCGCGCACCTGGAGAACACCTTCAACACGTTGCAGAAGTCTTTGAATCCACGATTCTTTTTCAGGGCACACATCGATCGGAGTCTGAATGATCGCAGCGCGGCTCTCCAGGATGGTATCGGCTTCGTAGAGGCTGTGGGCCTGGAGTGTGGCACCGCTGGAAACCAGGTCGCAGATCAGGTCGGCCTTTCCAAGTCGCGGGGCCAGTTCCACGGCACCGGATAATGTCACCACCGATCCGGAAATCCCGTGGCGATCAAGATATTCGCCGACGATGCGCGGGTAGCTTGTGGCAATCCGCTTGTTGGTCAATGACTTCGGCCCTTCGAACGGTTCATCGACGGGAACGCCGAAGGAAAGCCTGCAATGGCCGAAGTCAAGCATTCGGAGCTGGTCGAACAGTTGTTTGGCTCCCTGGCTTTGCAGTTCCAGCCGCGCCTCCTCGAGCACGTTCATGCCCACGATGCCCAGGTCGCAGACATCCTCCTGAACAAGGCCGGGGATATCGTCGTCGCGCACCAGGAGCACGTCCATCGGCATGTTTTCGCCGTAGCAGATCAACTGATCCCGACCCCGGGAGTAACTCAATCCGCAACGGGTCAGCAACTCCATGCAGTGGTCCGTCAGCCGGCCTGATTTCTGCACGGCGATCTTGATGCGGGGTTGTTCCATAACGTTGGGTTCCAGTCTTGGGGGCATATCAAGCCGCGGAGAGGCGGCCTGGGCAAGCGGTGCCGGCAGCACGTGAATTCGTCGCGTCAGAGTGGGCGCAGTCTCTTCAGGGCGATCTGGTAGCCGTCATTTCCGGCCGTCAGAAAGCGGGCCACGCGGCCGATCGTGGTCACCGATACGCCGGTCAGATCATGGATCTCTCGGTAGGGCAGGCCGTTGGCCAGGTGGGCGACCACCGCCCAGCGGTCGACCAGTGCCTCAAGTTCCGCCGGTGTACAGAGGTCGGAAAAGAACTTCTCGCATTCGCGCTCCGTGCGCAGTGCGAGGACTGCCCGATACAGGCCGGTACGGGCCCGGGCTTCCTGCCTGGAGTTCATTTTCCGCTGGGCTTTCATGACGTGCTAATAGATTAACGTATTAACATGATAGTACATTAATACAAACATGAGGACCTGTCCAATTAAATTTGTCTACGGCATTTCGCGACGCCGGGTGGCGCCGTGAGAAGCCTCAAACCGGGTCGACGCCGGCGCGCAGGCAGAGATACTCCCAGACCCTTTCCATGGCCAACGGTGATAACTGGGCGCCTCTGGAAAGAGGGATTTCGTCCTCAGACAACCCTCGCGGCTCGCCCAACGACTGTGCCTGCAACAGGATCCGGGCGTTGACCTGCAGGTAGATGGCGGTGACGACCGCTTCCTGCAGACTTTCCCCCGTCACCACTGCACCATGCCCACGCATCAGCAGGCATCGATTCTGACCCAGAGTACGCGCCAGGTCGCGACCCATCTCCATGGTGCGGACCAGCATGTCGGTGGCGCCGAAATTCTCGGCAATATCCCATACCGGTACTTCTGCGCCGATCACCGAAGCGGTGTGAATGACGGGACGCAACGGCGTTGATGTGACGCTGAAGGGCAGAACATCATAGGCATGGTGATGGACGACGGCATTGATTTCGGGTCTGGCTTCATAGACGGCACCGTGGATCATGCGTTCGCCGTAGGCCCGTCGCCCCCTCGCCTCCAGTGGGTCCCCTGTTTGCTGATCGAACTCCATGAGATCGGAGAATTCCACCAGCGCAGGGCTACGTGACCGCGACATCACGTAGCGGTCGGGGAATTGCGGATGACGGACACTCGCGTGCCCGAATGCGTCCACCACGCCTTCGTTTGCCAATACCCGGTTCGCCGCGACCAAGCGGCGAAATTCCACCTGGTCGTCCAGTGTGCCGTCCGCGTCGGATTGCGGACGCGCGATGGCCCACGGCCCCGCCGCGCCGATCGCGACTCCGGCTTCGAGAAGTTGCCGCCTGGTAAAAAGCGCGCGTCTTGTCATGTAACAGCTAACCTTTTCCGCGGGGGGCTTTCGAGGAATATTCAAGGATATACGATGACATCGATGTTTTCCTTCCCGCACGAGCTGTCACGCCTCAAGACCCTGCGAGGCGCCGCTGACTCGCGCGGTCACCTACCGATACGCACCGGACCTCGAAATCGTCGATTACCACTGCGATCCCGTGGATGCACTCGACTGGAAGTATCCGGATTGATTGACTGGACGGAAACGACAGATCAGTTTGCCGCGACCTCCAGACAGTCGATCACCGCGTCACTGAACGCCTCGGTGCCGACGGTTCGGTAACCCTGTTCGCCATGGGCCAGGTCGGGCGTGCGCAACCCCGATTGCAGCGCTGCGCTGACGGCGATCTCCACTGCGTTTGCAGCCGCCTCCTGGTTCAGTGAATGGCGCAGCATCATGGCGACGCTGAGAATTGCGCCGCAGGGGTTTGCGATGCCCTTTCCGGCGATATCCGGCGCCGAGCCGTGGATGGGCTCGTACAGGCCGGGACCGCCATCACTCAGGGAGGCCGACGGCAGGAGCCCGAGCGAGCCTGCGAGCATGGAAGCCTCGTCGCTCAGAATATCTCCGAACATGTTGTCCGTCAGGATGACGTCGAACGTCGCGGGCCGGCTCAACAGGAACATGGCGGCCGCGTCGACATAGATATGTTCGAGTTCGATTTCGGGAAACTCGTCGGCGAAGATGCCGGAGACCGTCTCTCGCCAGAGCCGTGAAGTATCCAGCACGTTTGCCTTGTCGACGGAAGTGACCCTGCCTCGTCTGTTTCTTGCGAGTTTGCCGGCCAGTCGGGCGATTCGACCGATTTCGCTGACGGAATACTCGCAGGTGTCAAACGCATCCGTGGACGTTCGGCCCCGGGTTCCGAAGTAGATGCCGCCGGTGAGTTCGCGGACCACCATCACGTCGACGCCCTCGAGGCGTTCCGGGCGCAATGGTGAAGCGTCGGCGAGCGCCTCTTCCACGGTCACCGGGCGAAGATTGGCATACAGTCCCAGCGCCTTGCGCAACCCGAGAAGTCCCTGTTCGGGCCGCAGCGCGACTTCGACGCCGGACCACTTCTCGCCACCGACCGCGCCGAGCAGGATGGCGTCCGCATCTGCGCAACGTTCCAGCGTCTCATCGGGGAGAGGAGTGCCGGCCTGGTCCAGTGCGGCTCCGCCGATCAACGCCTCATCGACCCGGATGTCCAGATTGAACTGCTCCGATACGGCAGCGAGTACACGGGTTGCCTGAGCGGCGACCTCCGGGCCGATACCGTCGCCCGGAAGCGCAACGATAGAGGCCATCAAACGCCGACGCGGTTCTCGAACCGCGAAATATCCCCGGCGTGGTTCAACAGAAAGCCGAGTTGGTCGACGCCATTCAGAAGGCAGTAACGGGAGAAACTTTCCAGCGGAAAGCCGGTGACACGTCCGTCCGGAAGAGTCAATGAGCGGGATTCCACGTTCAGTGTCAGCTCCGCCCCCGGATTCTCCAGCAGCCAGCGATGAATATCCTTGCCCACGACCACCGGAAGGAAGCCGTTCTTGAGGGAATTGTTGCGGAAGATGTCGGCAATCTCGGTGCTGATCACGGCACGGAATCCGTGGTCGAGCAGCGCCCAGGGCGCGTGTTCCCTGGAGGACCCGCAGCCGAAATTGCGCCCGGCGACCAGAATCTGCGCGCCCTGCGCCTCGGGCTGATTGAGGACGAAGCTCTCTACTTCCTCTCCGTCATTCTTGAAACGCCAGTCCGCAAAGAGGTTTTCGCCCAGCCCATCGCGCACGGTGGTCCTGAGGAATCGCGCCGGAATGATCTGGTCCGTATCGACGTCGTCCAGCGGCAGCACGGCCGTACGGGATCTGATTTCAGTGATGGGTTCCATGCCGTTATCCAATCAATGGCCGCGGATCGCTGATCCTGCCGCTTACCGCTGAGGCGGCCGCGGTGAGCGGGCTCGCAAGCACCGTGCGGGCGCCCTTGCCCTGGCGGCCCTCGAAGTTTCGATTGCTGGTACTGACGGCGAGTTTTCCGGCCGGAACGTAGTCGCCGTTCATGGCCAGGCACATGGAGCAGCCTGGTTCGCGCCACTGGGCTCCGGCCGACTCGAATACCGCGGGAAGACCTTCGGCCTCCGCTTCGCGTTTCACCTTCGCGGAACCCGGCACGACCAGCATCTGCACGCCCTCGGCGACTCGCCGCCCGGCCATGACCTTGGCGGCGGCCTGCAGGTCGCTCAAACGGGAATTGGTGCAGCTTCCGATGAAGACCACGTCCACGGGCGTGCCCGCCAGGGGGCGTCCGGGCTCCAGGGCCATGTAGTCCAGCGCCTTGGCGAAACCCGGGTCGGAGCCGGTGGGCGAGGGGATCACATCGTCCACCGGTATGACCATGCCCGGATTCGTACCGAAGGTGACCATGGGCCTGAGCGCCGCGACGTCGAGGGACACTTCCTTGTCGAACCGGGCGTCGTCATCGCTGGGCAGCTTCCGCCAGCGGCTCAGCGCTTCATCCCAGTCCGCCCCCTGCGGCGCCAGCGGCCGGCCCGCCAGGTATTCGTAGGTGGCATCGTCCGGCGCAAACATGCCGGTTCTGGCGCCACCCTCGATCGCCATGTTGCAGATGGTCATGCGTTCATCGATGGACAGGGATGTAACCGCAGTCCCGCGGTACTCGATCGCATGGCCGGTCCCGCCGTCCACTCCGATCTTGCCGATAATGGCGAGGATGATGTCCTTGGCCGTCACGCCGGACGGCAATCGGCCCTGCAGGTTGACGGCAAATGTCCTGGGCTTGCGCTGCAGCAGGCATTGGGTCGCGAGGACGTGGGCGACCTCGGTGGTTCCGATGCCGAATGCCAGCGCCCCGAGCGCCCCGTGCGTGCTGGTGTGGGAGTCCCCGCAGACAATGGTCTTGCCGGGCTGGGTGGCGCCGAGTTCCGGGCCGATGACGTGGACGATGCCGCGCTCGTCGCTGTCCATGCCGCGCAGCTCGAGGCCGAAATCCTCGCAATTGCGTTCCATCTGCAGGATCTGCTGGTACGCGGCCGGCTCGCTGACCACCTTGAGTTCCTGCAATGAACCTACCGGAATGGTGGGCGTGGAGTGATCCATGGTGGAGAGCGTCAGGTCCGGTCGACGAACCTTGAGTTGTCCATCCCGGAGCAGATTGAACGCCTGTGGACTGGTCACCTCGTGCAGCAGGTGCAGGTCGATATACAGGATCGCCGGCGTTTCCGCCGATTCGGGCACCACGATATGCTGGTCCCAGACCTTCTCGAACAATGATTTGGCGGACATGATTTCCTCGTTAGACGGCGATCTGCGGGCGGTCGATCCGTCGAACGTCTTCGCTCTCGACCGGCTCCAGCCAGCCCCACTCATCCGGCGTCGAACCGTCGAACAAGCCGAAGAAACGCTCTTGAAGGCTGGCGGTTATGGGGCCCTTGCGACCGTTGCCGACGGTGATTCGGTCCACCGATCGGACCGGGGTGACTTCCGCAGCCGTTCCGGTGAGGAACAACTCATCGGCGATGTACAGCATTTCCCGGGGAATGTTTTGCTCGATGACGCTCATCCCGACGGCTTCCGCGAGTTGCATGACGAGATCGCGTGTCAGGCCGCCGAGGATCGAAGCTGACAGCGGCGGTGTGTACAGCTTGCCCTTGCTGACGAGAAACAGATTCTCGCCCGCACCCTCGCTCACAAAGCCCTCGCTGTTGAGTGCGATGCCCTCCGCGAACCCGAGGCGGCGTGCCTCCAGCGTTACGAGGATGCTTGAGAGATAATTGCCCCCGGCCTTGGCCATGGTGGGAATCGTATTGGGGCTTGCGCGCTGCCAGGAAGAAATACAGACGTCGACGCCGCTGTCAATTCCCTCCTCGCCAAGGTACGAACCCCATTCCCATGCGGCGACGATGCACTGTGCCGGCGCATCCGGGTCGCCCGCGACTCCCATTTCACCGTAACCGCGGAACGCCAGCGGTCGGACGTAGGCGCCGTTGTGCAGGCCGTTGCGAAGCACCACGTCCTTGCACGCCGCCACCAGTTCCCCGGGTTCGTACGGGATTTCGAGATAGTAGATCTTCGCCGAGTCGTACATTCGGCTGACGTGGTCGGTAAGCCTGAGCCCGACAGGCCCGTTGGGGCCCGGATAGACCCTGATGCCCTCAAAGACCGACGAGCCGTAGTGCAGCGCATGGGTCAGCACATGAACCGTGGCGTCCTCCCAGCGGACCATCCGACCGTCCTGCCAGATGTACTTGCTCGGCTGCATGGGCATGGCGTGACTTCCTCGCTGGATCAGGGTTGACCGAAACCGATCGCGCTTCGGGGCCGCCGCTCGTCGGAACCCCGGCGCCGCAATATGCGGTTGATCACTTCCAGGTACGCGATCGCCGCCGACTCCACGATATCCGTGCTGACGGCGTGACCGCGAAAACTCTGATCATTATATTCCACGGTCACCGTCACCTCACCCTGCGCATCGTCGCCGGTGGTGACGCCTCGCACTTCGAAGTTCTTCAGCTCCAGTTCGACACCCGTCGCGGCCTCCAGGGCTCCGAACGCGGCGGCCACGGGTCCGTCGCCTTCGGCTGCCTGGCGAGTTCGGCGTCCGTCCTCGTGGGCCAGCCTCAGCGCCGCGGCAGCCACCGTACCCGTCCCGGCCGTAATGTGGAGTTCATCGATGATCCATGGCCCCGCCTTGCCCACGTCGACATTCATGATGATCGCTTCGATGTCCCGGTCGTACATGTGCTTCTTGCGGTCGGCCAGACGCTTGAATTTCTCGAAACAGCGATTCAGCTCGATGTCGTCCAGGTGAAACCCCAGTTGTTCCACCCGGTCGCGGAACGCGTGACGGCCGCTGTGCTTGCCCAGCACCAGGTTTGAGCGTGACAGCCCAACGGCTTCGGGCCGCATGATTTCGTACGTGGCCCGGTGCCTCAGCATGCCGTGCTGATGGATGCCGGCCTCGTGGGCGAAGGCATTCTCGCCGACGATGGCCTTGTTGCGCGGCGTGTGCATTCCGGTGACATTGGCGACGATGCGGCTCGTCGGATAGAGCCGGGTGGTATCGACGCCGGTGGTCACCCCGAAATAGCTCTGGCGGGTCTTGATCGCCATGACGATTTCTTCCAGCGAACAGTTGCCCGCCCGTTCGCCGATACCGTTGATGGTGCACTCCACCTGGCGGGCGCCTGCGTGCACCGCCGCCAGGCTGTTGGCAACCGCCATTCCGAGGTCATCGTGACAATGTGCGCTCAGACGGACGTTCTCGATCCCGCGAACGTTGGCGATCAGATACTCAAAGACTTCCGCAAATTCCTCGGGCACTGCATAGCCCACGGTGTCCGGAATGTTCACGGTCGTGGCCCCGGCCTCGATGACGGCCTCGACCACCTCTGCCAGGTATTCCAGTTCCGTGCGCGAGGCGTCTTCGGGTGAGAACTCGACGTTGTCGCAATAGTTCCTGGCGTCCGCCACCGATTCCACTGCGCTCTTGAGAATTTCCGCCTTGGCCATCTGCAGCTTGTGCTCGCGGTGGATCCGGCTGGTGGCCACGAACACGTGAATTCGCGGACTGGCCGAATCCTTTACCGCATCCCACACCCGCTTGATATCCTGCGGATTGCACCGCGCCAGACCGCAGATGGTGGGCCCTTCTATGGTCCGCGCGATGGTCTGAACGGCCTTGAAGTCTCCCGGCGATGCAGCCGGAAACCCTGCCTCGATGACATCCACACGCAGGTCACGGAGGGCGGAGGCGACGCGTAGCTTTTCATTGAGCGTCATGCTGCAGCCGGGTGCCTGCTCGCCATCCCTCAATGTGGTATCGAATACAACGACTCGATCGTCATTCACTGCGTTCACCTGCATCCTCCCTCTGTGAGGTTCACAGACTCTACATTGCTCCGCTCTTGCGGTACCTCGACCGGCTGCGGTTCCCGGTTTCTCTCCGGTGCAGCACTGGTCTCACTCCTTCAACCAGGCCATGCGCCCACGCAACTGCGCGCCGACCGTTTCTATTCGGCTGTCCAGGTCTTCCTGCAATAGCCGAGTGTACTCCGGCAGCCCCGACTCGTATTCCGATACCCAGTTCTGCGCAAAAGTCCCGTCCTGAATCTCCTTCAGCACGTCGCGCATCTTCGCGGTGGTGTGGTCATCCACCACCTTGGGACCGCTGGTCAGATCGCCGTACTTGGCTGTTTCGCTGACAAATTCGTGCATCTTGGCCAGGCCGCCTTCGTGCAGCAGGTCGACGATGAGCTTGACCTCGTGCATGCATTCGAAGTAGGCGACTTCCGGCTGGTACCCGGCTTCGACGAGTGTTTCGAACCCGCGCACGATGAGTTCCGACAGACCGCCGCACAGCACGGCCTGCTCGCCGAACAGGTCGGTCTCGGTTTCCTCCGCGAAGGTTGTCGTCAGCACGCCTCCGCGGGTACCGCCCAGGCCGTTGGCATACGCCAGTGCACGTGCCTGAGCCTGGCCCGTCACATCCTGGTGCACCGCCATCAGGCAGGGTACTCCGCGGCCGGCTTCGTACTGCCGCCTCACAAGGTCACCGGGTCCCTTCGGGGCAATCAGGACCACGTCCAGATCCTCGCGGGGCGTGATGCGTGCGTAATGAATGTTGAATCCATGGGCGAACAGAATCGTCGCGTTTTCGCGGATCATCGGCAGGATTCGTGCGTAGATTTCCGCCTGAACCATGTCGGGGGTGAGAAAGGCGATCAATCCGGCGCCTTCGGTCGCCCGCTCAAAGGTCTGTACCGCGAAACCGTCGTTCTCCGCCGTGGTCCGGCTTGAGCCGTCCGGACGCAGGCCCACGGCCGCGTCATAGCCCGAATCCCGCAGGTTCAGGGCATGGGCGCGTCCCTGGCTTCCATAGCCCAGGATCGCGATACGTTCACCGCCAAGCGCCTCCGGTCGGGCGTCCGATTCTACAAACAATTCCATTTCAGCGACCTCTCAGTTTCCCCGTGCACCCGGGGGACAAAAAAAACCCCGCAACCTTTCGGGTGCGGGGCTTGTTTCGGTTTTCGTCGTTACGCCAAACACCCGCACCTGCAGCGGCAAAGCAGCACGGGGAGGAGCAGGGCTTGTTGCGTTGCGTTCATCTCAGTCAATCAAAAAAGCAGGCTCTTTTTCAAGACTGCGCATCATCCGGTATAGACACCGGATTGTCAACGCGACGCGTACCCGGGACACGAATTCAAGATCGCCATTCAGTGCCGCGCATCTGCACGCTCGTGGGCACGCTGATACGACATTACAAGGTTGATGCAGCACCAGTCAGCGGCGCTGACTCGATCAGGCCCGTTTTCCGGCTGAATTTGTGGCAACAGTGATCCGTTTTACGCTATCCTTCGCCACCGGGCACGCACCGGAAGTCCGTATATTGTTGGTATGCGTAAACCACGCAGGAAGATCGTTGAAGACGAAATGACCCGAAAGAAGGGCCCGCGACGCATTATCGAGATTTACGGCGACAGTGACACAATTTCGAATTTCACGAAAACACATTAAACTAGTTGCCTCGCGGTCGGCAGCGCGTACAGGGTAGCGGTTCCGAGGACAGGGTCACTTGTTTTTCGAATGTTGAATGTACCGCTGGCAGACCGGACGGTAACTGGTTGGATCGAGAGTTATAAAATCGAAAAGTCGGATCGGTAAAGTTTTTGAAAGAATCCCAGCGATTTGAGGAGTGGGCATGAGGGCAAAACGTAGCGCGGTGTTGCTGATCGGCAGCCTTGGCGTGATTCTCGCGGCAGAGTTTGCCGTAGGTCAGGGAGTGGATCGGCTTATCGAGGCCGAGGCTCTGCGGATTCAGCAGGCGCAGGCGTCTCAGGACCAGATCGATGACATCGTGTCCGGGACTCGGACGCTGGCCGAAGAATATCGGGCGGTGCTGAAGGAGGTGGAGGGCCTTGAGGTCTACAACACTTTGCTGGACCGGCAGATCGAGGACCAGGAGACGGAGCTTTCCAATCTCAGGACATCCATCGACGAAGTGCAGGTCATCGAAAGGCAAATCCTGCCGCTGCTGACGCGGATGGTTGACGGACTGGGGCGGTTCGTCGAACTCGATGTACCGTTTTTGCTGGAGGAGCGCCTGGAGCGCGTGGAGCGCAACAGGAGCCTTCTGGAACAGGCCAATGTCACTGCCGCGGAGAAGTTTCGAGTCGTCATGGAAGCCTGGCAGATCGAGAACGACTATGCGCGGACGATCTCCACCTACACGGATGAAGTGGAGATCGACGGCGTCGCCAGGGAAGTAGACGTACTGCAGATCGGCCGTGTTGCGCTGCTTTACCAGACGCCGGACGGTGCTCTGTCCGGCGCCTGGGACCAACGGATAGGCCAATGGGTCCCGGTCGGCAACGAATACCGCAACACGATACGCCAGGGGATCAGTCTGGCGCTCAACCAGTTGGCGCCGACCCTGCTGCTCTTGCCCATGTCCCCGCCGGAGGAAGGCTAATGAATATCCATAGATTATTGCTCCCGACGGCGGTGCTGGCAGTCGCGTTCGCAGCGCCTGCTCAGGCCCAGGATGCCGAAGCTCTGAGTCTGAACGAACTGCTGGAGATCGTTCGGGTTGCCGGAGGCAGGGATGCTGCGGAAGAGGAACAGCGGATTCAGGAATTCGAGCAGAACCAGGCCAATCAGCAGCAGCTTCTGAACGATGCGAATGCCCGGAAGGCCGCCGAGGAAGCCCGCAGCGCGCAACTGGAGACGACATTCGAGGAAAACGAGTTGCTGATCGCGGACGTGACCGAACAGCTCAACGTGCGTCTGGGTTCGTTGCGCGAGTTGTTCGGCGTGCTCCAGCAGGTTGCGGGCGACGCCCGGGGGCTGTTCGAGGCGTCCCTGACCAACATTGAGTACCCGGAGCGTTCCCAGTTTCTGACCGACCTGGCTGCGAAGATGGGTTCCGGCAGCCAGCTCGCATCCATTGAGGAAATCGAACGGTTGTGGTTCGAACTGCAACGCGAAGCGACGGAACTGGGCAAGGTCAAGCGTCTCCCGGATTTCCAGGTGATCGCGGCCAACGGCGATATCCTCAACGAGGACATCGTGCGCGTCGGCCCGTTCAATATATTGGCCGACGGCCGCTACCTGCAGCGTGACGCGGAAACCAATTCAGTCAGCGAACTCCAGCGCCAGCCCGAGCAGGGGCGGTTCACGGGCAGCACTACGGATATGCTGAACGCGGGGCCCGGCGATGATTTCATACGGTTTGGTCTCGACCCGACGTCAGGACAGATTCTTGGACTGCTGGTCAGGGAACCGAGCTTCCGGGAACGGATCAATCAGGGCGGCATCGTGGGCTACATTATTATCACGCTCGGTATATTCGGCGTGTTGCTGTCCATCGAGCGCCTCATCAGCCTGGGCATCGCCGGCAGAAAGGTGAAGGCTCAGCTCAAGAGCGATACGGCGAGCGAAAAGAACGCGCTCGGCCGGGTTCTGGGGGCCTACGAGAGCAACAGGGAAGTGGATACGGAGACGCTGGAACTGAAACTCGGTGAAGCGATTCTCAAGGAAGTTCCACCGCTGCAACGGGGAATCCTCATCATCAAGGTTATTTCGGTCGTTGCGCCGCTGTTGGGTCTTCTGGGAACCGTCACCGGAATGATCAACACCTTCCAGGCGATTACCCTGTTCGGTACCGGCGACCCCACACGAATGGCCGGCGGTATTTCCCAGGCGCTCGTGACCACGCAGTTGGGGCTCTACGTAGCCGTCCCGACCGTGCTGTTGCATACGGTCGTCAGCGGCCGCAGCCGCGGGATCATCCAGGTCCTGCAGGAACAGGCCGCCGGAATCGTCGCGGAACAGTCCGAAAGAGCGCACTGAGATGCAGGCACTGATTGACGCCTATATCGCCATCCGCGACTTTCTGGAACTCGGAGGACCGGTTCTGCGGATGATAGGCGTGGTGATCCTGGTCATGTGGATTCTCATTCTGGAGCGGCTCATTTTCTTTCGGACCGGCCTGAGATCTCTTCGCAAGGAGGCATTTGAGGCCTGGGAGAGCCGCAACGAGCGAAAATCCTGGCATGCGCATCAGATCAGGACAGCGATGATTTCCAAGGTGTCCGAGGCCGCCAACAGCGGCCTGCCCATGATCCAGACCCTCGTCGCACTGTGTCCGCTGATGGGTCTGCTGGGTACCGTGACCGGAATGATCGCGGTGTTCGAGGTCATGGCGGTTTCCGGTACGGGCAACCCCCGGTCCATGGCTTCGGGTGTCTCCATGGCGACCATCCCGACCATGGCCGGTATGGTGGGCGCGCTTTCCGGGGTATTTCTGGTCACCGTTCTCACACGAACTGCGAAACGAAGCGTCCAGAAACTCGAAGACGGTATGACCATGGATCACTAGTCGGGCGGGGTTGCATATACCTAGAAACGTAAGGTATAGTCGCAGGTATGCTTGAGTGAGGAGGAACAGTGAGGAAACACATCACTAACATCAGGGTTGAGAACGAAGAAAATGAAATCAATCTCACGCCCATGCTGGACGTTGTGTTCATCATGTTGATCTTCTTCATCGTCACCGCGAGCTTTCTGCGCGAAGCCGGCCTCGACACAAACCGCCCGGACCAGGACCAGCCTGTTCAGACCCAGGATGAGGAAGGGGCGATCCTGGTCATCGTCGACGAGACCGACGACATCTGGATCGACAACCGGATAATCGATCCCAGGGCGGTTCGCCCAAACATCCAGCGGCTCCACGCCGAGAACCCTGACAGGCCTGTCGTCGTGCAGGTCAGCGCCTCATCCCGCGCCGAGACACTCGTGATAGTGATGGACGCCTCCCGCCAGGCGGATGTGTACGACATTTCCATTGCCGAGGCACCGTGAGCAGTGGAATGAATCGACCGGTATTGAAGGAGCAGTAAGCCATGCGCGATTCCGTTTCCGAGTCAATGGCCGAGGAAGAAGCCGAAATCAATCTCACACCCATGCTGGATGTGGTTTTCATCATGCTGATCTTCTTCATCGTCACCGCCGTGTTTGTAAAGGAACCGGGAATTCTGGTGGACCGGCCCCAGGCCGTCACCGCCGAGATCCCTGACGGCGGCTCGATCTTTATCGCGGTCAGCTCAAACAACGAATATTGGATCGACCAACGCAACGTCGACCTGGCGGGATTGAAGCCGATCGTCGAACGCATGCACAGGGAAACTCCGGAAGGGGGCGTGGTTATCCAGGCGGATAACGAGGCCCAGAACGAATACGTCATCGCAGCGATGGACCTCGCCAAGGAAGTGGGCATCGACGAGGTGACCCTGGCGGCGGTGGTACCATAAGTGGATCGTCGAGATTTTGCCGGTGACGCGGATGGCGCTGCACCGATGAGCTCCGAGGAGCGCCTGGATCAGGATAGTACAGTGGAGGAGATGTCATGATTGCCCGATTTACTACCGCCGTAGCCGTCGGCGGCGCCGTCACGTTCGGCCTGTTGTTCATGATGCAGTTGCTGATTGCCACCGGCGAGGAAGCGGTCACCGATACCGAACGCTTCAGAATGGACGAATTCGTGCGCGTGGAACGCAACGAAGTCGTCGAGACCAAGAAGCAGAAGCCCGAAAAGCCGCCCGAGCCGGAAGTTCCGCCGGAGATGCCCGAACCGCAGAATTCGAACCAGTTCGACAACTCGATGTCCGTATCCGTTTCCGCCCCGACCACGCAGGTCAACCTCAACGTTTCGGGCGTCGGTTTCGGTGTCAGCGACGGCGAGTACCTGCCCATCGTCAAGGTGGCGCCGGTTTACCCGTCAAGGGCACTTTCCCGGGGTCTTGAAGGTTATGTCATCGTGGAATTCACAGTCACCCAGACCGGGGCCGTGAAAGACGTAACGGTCGTGGAGTCCACCAGCAGCCTGTTCGAGCGGGCAGCAACGGAAGCGGCCTACAAGTTCAAGTACAAGCCTCGTGTCATCGACGGTGTTGCAGTCGAGGTACCCGGAGTCCGGAACAAGATAACCTTCGAGATCACTCAGTAGCGGAGGGCAGAGCACATGCGTGGTACCCGAGCATTACCCTTCCTGTTGGCCACTGCGCTTGGCGCGGTGCTCGCTGCTCCTGCCGCCTTCTCGCAGGGCATGGGCGGTATGCAGGGTGGAGAAGGAAGCGCGGCCGAAGAGGCCCAGACCCGCCGGACGCCTGCCATGCGCGAGCGCGTCTATACACGGCTCGCAGAGGCGCAGGAGTGCGCCGAGATGGACGACATCGAGTGTGCCCAGCAGAGGTTGGCGCAAGTGCGCGACATGGATGACCTGAACAGCTATGAAACGGCGCAGATGTGGAACTTCTACGCGTTCATCTATTTCGGTCAGGACAATTACAGGGAGGCCATTCGCGCCTACGAGATGGTCCTGCAGCAGCCCGAACTGCCGCTGGGCATGGAAACCACCACCATGTACACCCTGTGCCAGCTCTATTTCCAGCAGGAGCGTTATGACGATTCGCTGGGGATGCTGGATCGCTGGTTCGAGCTTTCGGAGGATCCGGGAGCCGAACCATATGTGCTCAGAGCCCAGATATTCTATTCCCTTCAACGGTTCCGGGAAGGTATCGAGCCGGTCAGGACGGCGATTCAGATCAATGAGCAACTGGAACGCGCGCCGCAGGAAAACTGGTACCGATTGCTGAACGTCTTCTACTACGAGCTGGAGGACTACGAGAACGTCATCGACGTACTCAGGACCATGATCGAGATATGGCCAAAACGGGAGTACTTCGTACAGCTTTCGGCCATGTACGGGCAGGAAGGTGACGACGGCGCGCAGTTGGCCCTTTACCAGGTCGCGCACGAAGCCGGGTGGCTGACCCGCGGCAACGAGCTTATCCAGATGGCGCAATTGCTCCTCCAGGCAGACGTACCCGTGCAGGCGGCAAGAATCATGGACGAAGGCCTCGCAGATGGCTCGATCGAATCGAATGAGCGCAACTGGCGGCTGTTGGCCCAGTCCTGGCAACTCGCCCAGGATGACGTGGAAGCAGTCCCGGCGCTGACACGTGCTGCGGGATTGGCCGAGGATGGAACCATCGACATCAACCTGGCACAGTCGTACCAGAATCTCTACGAGTGGGATTCTTGTGTTGATTCGGCGCGGGAAGGCATTCGAAAAGGCGACCTGCGCCGCGAAGATCAGGCCTACATGATCCTCGGCGCCTGCCTGTTTGAGTTGAAGGAATACACCGCGGCTCGAAATGCGTTCGAAGAGGCGGCCGATGACGAACGCAGTCGCGGCAATGCCCGAAGCTGGATTCAGTACGTCAACTCCGAGCAGACGAGAGACGAGGAACTGGCAGCCGCCCTGGCCCGCTAGGAATTTTTGCAGCGGGCTCGGTGCGAAAACTCCCGGACTGACCCAGCAACCCACAAATGACCGCCCGCGAATTCCGCGGGCGGTTTAACGTTGAACAGGAGATTCCAGATCATGGCCATAAACGTAGGCGATTCCGTACCTGAAGGCACACTCACCCGGATGGGCGAGGGCGGACCCGAACCCATCGCCACCGATGCCCTCTTCAAGGGCAGGAAAGTTGTTTTCTTTGCCGTGCCGGGCGCATTCACGCCCACTTGTGCGATCAAGCACCTGCCGGGCTATCAGCGCGACGCAGACGCCATCAGGACCAGCGGCGTCGACACGATTGCATGCATGGCGGTCAATGACGTGTTCGTGATGGACGCGTGGGCGCAGTCGGCAGGCACTGGAGACGACGTGCTCATGCTGGCCGATGGCAACGGAGACTATGCGGCCGCCCTGGGTCTTTCCTGGGATTTGTCCGGGCTTGGTCTGGGCACGCGAAGCCAGCGTTTCTCCATGATCGTGGACGATGGCGTGGTCACCCACCTGAACGTGGAAACGCCGGGCGAGTTCAACGTCAGCGCCTCGGAAAAGATCCTCGATCAACTCGGCTGAGTCCGGGCCCCGTTCCCAGGGCAAGTCAGAAGGCGCGTCCATGACGTCGCCATTGATTTCACCGTCCGAACTGGCGAAACGGCTGGGTGATTCCGCCTGGATCGTCGTCGATTGCCGATTTGTCCTGACGGATCCTGACGCCGGTCATGCCGCCTATCGCCGCGGCCACATCCCGGGCGCTCGATACGCTCACCTGGACAACGATCTCGCCCGGGTTCCCGGTCCGATGGATGGCCGTCACCCGTTGCCCGGAGCAGATGATTTTGCGGCCACGCTGGGAGCCTGGGGAATTTCCAACGCCAGCAACGTGGTCGTCTACGACGATCTGTCCGGCGCGATCGCGGCGCGGCTTTGGTGGATGCTGCGGTGGGTCGGTCACAGTACCGCGTATGTCCTCGACGGCGGCCTGCAGGGATGGGAGGCGGCCGGACTTCCGCTGGACCGCGCGATTCCCGGTGCGCGTGCTGTGCAATATGCCGCCGATGTCGTGCGCGATGATTGGGTTGTCACTACCGATCAGATTCCTTCTGAACTGGCGAGCGGCGCAAAACTTGTGGACGCACGAGCACCGCAACGGTATCACGGCGCCACAGAACCCATCGACCCCGTCGCCGGCCACGTCCCGGGCGCCGTCAACTGGCCGTTTTCCGACGCGTTGCAGGAGGACGGAAGCATGCGCCCCTCCGCCGAACTCAACGCAAGCCTCAGGCACCTGGCGGATGAGCCCGGAGGACTCATCGCCATGTGCGGGTCCGGGGTGACTGCATGTCACCTGCTCCTCGCCGTCAACGCGGCCGGTCTGGGAGACGGCCGAGTCTACGTCGGTTCCTGGAGCGAGTGGATTCGTGATCCCGAGCGGCCTGCCGCCATCCAGGCACCATCCTGACTCGGCTGTCGAACATCGTCCGGACACCGTTTCTCGAGTAATTTCAGCGCGCCTTGTTTGGAGTTTGGCGCGCGATGTGTTAAAGCACTCCGGTAATTCGCCTCCGGGGACCCGTTGTGCCTCAATTCTCCAAGATCGCGCCCAGCCGAGCGCTGAAATCCGTTCGATATGAAATCCGCGGCCGCCTGGCACGGCGAGCGCAGGAGTTGGAACGGCAGGGTTACGAAGTCCTTTCGCTGAATATCGGCAATCCGGGCATCTACGGATTTCGTACGCCGGAGACCATGCGCCTGGCCATGATCGAAAACCTGGGTTCCAGCGAGGCGTACTGCGGGCAGAAGGGTATATTTCCGGCGCGCGAAGCGGTGGTCATGCGCCAGCAAAGCCGCGGTGTCATGGACACGACAGCCGAAGAGGTGTTTATCGGCAACGGCGTCAGCGAACTCATCGACCTGACGCTACGGGCATTGCTCAATCCGGGTGACGAAGTGTTGATACCCAGCCCGGACTACCCGCTGTGGACCGCCGCGACCGTACTCAACGGCGGCAAGGCCGTCTATTACCCCTGTCCCGAACAAGACGGATTCATGCCCGATGTGGATGCGCTGGAAAAGCTGATCACGAAGAACACCCGGGCCATCGTCATCATCAATCCGAACAATCCTACCGGGGCCGTTTACAGCCGCGAGTGCCTGACCCGTCTGGCCGAACTCGCCGAAAAGCATGATCTGTTGATACTGGCTGACGAAATCTACGATCAGATGATCTACGGCGATGCGGAATTCGTACCCATGGCGACGCTTTGCACCAGTTCGCTGTGTGCGACGTTCAGCGGGCTTTCCAAAGTGTACCGGGCATGCGGCTACCGGGTGGGGTGGGTGGCCTTCAGCGGCGCCCTGGACCGCTCCGGCGATTTGCTGAGAGCAATGGATTTGCTGGCGGCATTGCGATTGTGCAGCAACGTTCCCGGGCAATGGGCAGTCCAGACCGCCCTGGGCGGCTACCAGAGCATCCGCAAGCTGTGCTCCGACGGGGGGCGCTTGTACCAGTCCCGTCAGGCTGTCGTTTCGGCGGTAGAAGAAAGCAAGTACCTGACCCTGGTGCCCCCCGACGGTGCGATGTATGCCTTCATCGGCGTCGATACGCGAAAGTTTCCCGGCTTCGATGACGAATCGTTCTGCATGGAGTTGCTGGAGCGGCAGCACGTATTGGTCGCGCCCGGCTCCAGCTTCAATGTGAGCTATCGGAGCCACTTCAGAATCACCACGCTCGCGGATGAAGATGCGATGGACGAGGTATTCTGGCGCATCCACAATGTCCTGAATCACATGGCGAAACGACTGCCCAAGCTGGAGTCCGCCCGGTAGTCGACGTTAAAGGACCAGTAGTACACTCCCGGACAGCGTTAACAGGCCCTGATTCAATACATGCCCAAATCCCTGACAGACCTTGCGGTCAAGGGGACTACCGTGGTCAGCGCGGACGGAATCGCCGCGCGGCAGCTTGAAGGCTACCTGGCTCGACAGCACCTGGCGCAAGGGCGGATGGCCTGGCTGGCTTCCACGGCACCGACTTTCCGGGAATGGGCCGCCGACCTGTGGAGCAGGTGCCTGGACGACGGCAGCCGCCAACTGCTTGCCCCGGGGCAGGTCGACGCACTTTGGCGCAGGGTTATTGACGAAAGCGGCAGCGGCCTGGAGGGGTTGCCCGGGTTTCGTCACGCATCCACCTGGGCTCGCGAAGCATCCCGGCGCCGCCGCGACTGGGATATCGATTCCGATGAATTGTCCGCCTTTCGCGATGATCCGGATTGCCGGGCATTTCTCCGATGGGAGCGAGCCTACCGGGACGCATTGGACGAGTCGGGATGGTTGGACCCCGGGGACGTCATGGCCGCGTTGGCCGCTCGAACCCCGTCACCGGGCGACGGCGAAAACACATCGGTGGTATGGGCTGATCTTGCACCGACACCGTTTCAGTCCCGGCTTGCAGAACAGTTTCAACAGGCAGGATTTCACAGTTCGACCTGGACGCCGCCACCCTGCAACCGGCGCTGCCGCCGGGTTCAGCTTCCCGATCTTGCCGAGGAGGTTCGCGTCGCGGCGGCCTGGGCGTCCGCAAGGCTCGCGCAGCATCCATGGCAGCGCGTGGCGATCGTCGTGCCCCGGCTGGAGGCTCGGCGGGAAGAGGTTCTGGTCATACTTGAGGACGCACTGAATCCCGGGAGTACCCGGTTGGGCGCCCACGATGGCCGACGGCAAATCATCTGCCTGCAAGGCCGGTCCACCGCGATGGACAACCCCGTGATCGGTGCCGCGATGAACGCCTTGGAACTGTTCAGCGAAGCGGGTGAGTTCTACGTGCTGAGTCGCTGGCTACGCAGTCCCTTCTTTGCTGCGGCAGAAGAAACCGACGCGCGTTGCATGCTGGAAGCGCGGCTACGCTCGCACATTACCTCGCAGTTGACCTTTCCGGATGCCTTCAGATCCGGAGGTCTGGCGGGGCGAATACGCAACGCGATACCGGCGCTGGCCGATGAACTCGGCGCGGCCGTCTCATTCATGGACGCTCAGTCCCGCCGCGCAACGCTGACGGGCTGGGTATCCGCCTGGCGGCGGTTGCTGAGTGAGCTCAGGTGGTGCGTCGATGACTCCGAAGTACCGGAGGATTGGGAATCTGCGCTGAACGACCTGATGCTCCTGAGCCCGATTCTGGGCATGCTGCCGTTGAGCGACGCGCTAGTGGAACTTGCGAATGTCCTGTCACGGCCGCAGCGCCTCGGACCGGCACCGCTCCACGGTGTATTCCTGTTGTCCGAACCGGAAGACGTGGGACCGGGTTATGACGCCCTCTGGGTCTGTGGGTTGACCGATACGGATTGGCCGCGAGCGCCGCGGCCATTGCCGCTGTTGCCCCTGGCGCTGCAGCGCAGGTACGAGATGCCGTCGGCGACCCCATCCAAAGCGCTTGAACATTCCCGAACGACTCTGCAGCGGTGCGTTGTGCGCGTGCCCGATGTAATTCTGAGTACGCCTGAAACGGTCCACGAGCACGCCGTCCATCCAAGTCCGCTGATCCTTTCCTATCCGCTCGTTGCTGCAGCGGATCTGGCCGCTAGTCGAACGCACCGCGCACCGTTGGCGATAGCCGACGACGGCCGTATCGAAACGCACGCGGACCCGGTTCCGGCCGTCGAAGAGAGCAAGATCAGCGGAGGTATCGGCGCGCTGTCGATGCATTCGGTTTGCCCATTGCGCGGGTTCATCGAGAGCCGCTTGCGGGCAAAGCCTCTCGAAACGTTTCGACCCGGGTTCAGTGCGCTGCAACGGGGCATCGCCGCCCACGCGGCGGTCGGGCACTTGTTGAGTGAGCTGCCGGATCAGCACGAGATCCGGTCCTGGAGCGCTGAGGACAGGACTCGCCGTGTCGACCGAAGCTGCTACCAGGCGCTGCGCAGGATTTTCGGACGGGCTGAAACCCGGTTGGGAGCACTCCTTGACCTTGAACTCGCCCGGCTGCGTTCAATTGTGAGCCAGCTTCTGGAAATGGAATTGACCAGAGCACCGTTTCGGGTGATCGCCGTGGAGAAGGCCATCCAGGCCACCATTGGCGGCCTGAAAGTCAGCGGCCGAATCGACCGCATTGACGAACTGGATTCCGACGGCGGTCTGGCGGTCATCGACTACAAGACAGGCACAAGGCACTACCCGGGCGATTGGTTCAAGCAACGGCCACGGGATCTGCAGTTGCCTTTCTATGCGTCGTCACTGGAAGGGGACGTCGACGCCGTGGTCATCGCGATGCTGCATCCGCACAACCCGGCGTACAAGGGTCTTTGGCTGGGCGACGGACAATTCCCCGGGCGAGGCGCGCGGCTGCCTGCCGACCTGGACTGGGCCACGCAGCGTGATCGCTGGAGAACGCTGCTCGAAGACCTGGCACGGGAGTTTGGGGCGGGTGACGGGCGAATATTCCGTAGCAACCTCAGGTACGCAGACGGCTCAATGGCGCCTCTCACCCGGATTCACGAATGCATGGCACTGGCCCGGAAGACCGATTCATGAGCACCCCGTCGCGAGCCGTCACATGAGCGATGCACCGCAGCGTCAGCGCGCCCTTGAGACCGGCCTGTCCTTCATCGTTCAGGCGCCTGCGGGATCGGGCAAGACGGAATTGCTCATCCAACGCTATCTGGCCCTGTTGGCGACGGTTGAGTTGCCGGAACAAATCATCGCGATCACGTTTACACGCAAGGCAGCGGCGCAGATGCGCGACCGCGTACTGGCAGCACTCACCTCGGCTGCGCGGGATGAACGGCCTGCGCAGCCGCATCAGCTAACGACCTTCCAGTTGGCCCGGCGCGTATTGGCACGGGACCGGCAGCGGGGCTGGTCGATGACCGAACAGCCGGCCCGACTCAAGATCGATACGCTCGATGCGCTCAATGTCTGGCTTGCCCAGCGCTTGCCGGTCTCCTCCGGCGGGATCGGGGCGGCGCGCATTGTCGAGGACGCGTCCGGTCTGTACGTCAGCGCCGGCAGGCGATTGATGCAGCGGTTGGGAGACGGCTCCCCGGGAACTCGAGCATTGCGCCACCTGCTTGAGACTTTGGATACAAGCCCCGATCGCATGGTGGCGCTGATGGCGAGGATGCTTGCCACACGCGACCAGTGGATGCCCCACTTGTTTGCCGGAGACGAGTCTGAACTGCGTGCCATCCTCGAACGAGGGCTTTGCCGCTCGCTTGAGGCCGATATGGTCGCGGTGGCCCGCTTGCTCCCCGGGGGGATCATCGAGCAGTTGGTGCCGCTGCTGCGACATACCGCCAGACACTCGCCCGGTCATGCACAGCAGTTTGAACCGTGGTTGAGTCTCGAGGCTTGGCCTGCGCCTGACGTGAGCCATATCAAGGCGTGGAAGGCGTTGCCGGAACTCTTGTTGACCAGGCAGGGAACGTGGCGGAAGCAGCCCGGCGCCGTTGGGCTCTCACGGGAATTCGCCGCCCTTGCGGGCCAGTTCAAGCAACTGATTGCGTCTCTGAGAGAGCTGGAGGAACTGCGCCATGCGCTGCTCGAGCTGAGACGTGCCCCCGGGTCAGTTGCAGGCACGGCATGGTGGGATACGCTGTCTGCACTTCGGAGTTCCCTGCAGCACCTCGTCGCCGAATTGCGGGTGCTGTTCGCCGAACGCAATGCCGCCGATTTCATCGAACTCGCCCTGGCCGCCCAACGGGCCCTGGGAAGCGCGATCCGGCCATCGGACTTGCTGCTTGCGCTTGATCGACGCATCCAGCACATCCTCGTGGATGAATTTCAGGATACTTCGCGTTCCCAGATCAGGCTTCTGGAACTGCTCACGTCCGGATGGGAGCCGGGCGATGGCCGCTCGCTCTTCCTGGTGGGCGATCCGATGCAGTCGATCTACCGGTTCCGGAATGCCGACATGTCCCTTTTCCTGAGAGCCAGGCAACAGGGTATCGGGGATATCCACTGCGAGACACTGGATCTGACCCGGAATTTCCGCAGCGCTCCAGCGGTGATCGATTGGGTCAACGGCACCTTCACACGAATCTTTCCGGGTGCGGATGACCTCAAGGCGGGTGCTGCCCGGTTCAGCCCGTGCGAGTCGGTAAGGGACTCGTCACCCGATCAGACCGTCCGGTTTCACGCGCTGCGGGGGTCGGACTCGCAAGCGGAAACGCGGCTGGCGGCAGAACTCGTTGCCGCCGAGAGAGGCCGCTCGGCAGCTACCTCGGTGGCCATCCTGGTGCGAAGCCGCAGTCACCTCGCTGGCCTGCAGAATCACCTGCGCGCGTTGGGCCTGGATGCACACGCGGTCCAGCTCGAAGCGCCCAACCAGTACCAGGTCACTCATGATCTCCTCGGGCTGACGCGGGCATTGACGCATCGCGGGGATCGCGTCGCGTGGCTGGGCGTACTGCGGGCGCCGTGGTGCGGTTTGACATGGCGGGATCTGCATGCCCTGTGCAGAGGCGATTCGGACAGCTCGGTCTGGACCTTGATGCACGCTGCCGGGCGGGTCGCTGCGCTGACCGAGGACGGCCGCATGCGGTTGGAGCGATTGAAAACGGTCCTGCAAACGGCGTTCCTTACGCGCTCAAGGCAGACTCTGGCCCGCTGGGTACAGCGCACCTGGGTGACCCTGGAAGGACCGGCTTGTCTCATGGACTCTCGCGACATGGATCGGGCCGAGCACTTTTTCGAGGTCCTGAGAGACGCCGCCGTCCGGGGGGATCTCGACGATCCGGCCACGCTGGACAGCCTGTTCGATGATCCGGGCTCGATCGCCGACCGTCCCCGGGAGAGCGGCATCGAAATCATGACCATTCACCGAGCCAAGGGACTGGAGTTCGACACCGTCGTGCTGCTGGGGCTCGGGCGTATACCAAGGCCGGACGAGGGCAGGGCGCTGTATTGGCACGAGCGGGTGCACGCCGACGGCGAAGAGTCCGTCCTGCTGGCCCCGATGTCGGCCGGTGCGGAAAATCCGGACTCCCTGAGCCGGTGGCTGAAGGGCGTCGAGCAGCGCAAGGAGCATTCCGAGCGCGCCCGGCTGCTGTATGTGGCGGCAACCCGCGCCAGGGAGCGTCTTCACCTGATCGGCCAACTGCCGGCCGGAAAGTCCAAACCTCCGGCGAGAAGTCTGTTGGCCTTTATCTGGCCCCAGGTCGCGGCCGACTTCGAAGCGGCTGAACCGGCTGAAGACACCCCCACTGCGGATAACGAGATCCTTGAATCCAGGCTACGCCGCCTTGTCAGTCCGGTTCATGAGCTGGAGGACGTACCGCTCTCGCAGTCGAATAACGCGCGCCGCCCCCATTTTCAGTGGGCAGGGCAGGCAGCATTGCAGGTTGGCGTGGTGGTTCACAGATGGTTGCATACCATTGCAAGGGACGGGATCGAGCATTGGACTCAGGAACGCATCCGCGCAGCCGGGAGCCGGTACCGGGCCGAATTGCAGTTGCTCGGGGTCGAACCCGAAGAGCTGTTGGAGGCCTCCGATCGCGTGGTGCATGCGCTCGAGGCGGTACTCGACGACGAAACGGGACGCTGGATTCTGGCGGATCGTGCAGAGGCCGATTCGGAACTGCCGATCACGCGCACCGCCAATGGCCTGATCGAGAATCTTCGCCTGGACCGGACATTCGTTGACGCTGCGGGGACTCGATGGATCATCGACTACAAGACCAGTGCCCACGAAGGCGGCTCCATCAAGGCGTTTCTCGACTCGGAAGTGCAGCGATACCGCGGGCAGCTCGATCGCTACGCCAGCGCCATGTCCCGCGTTGACAGACGTCCGATCAGGGTGGGGTTGTATTTTCCCCTCCTTCGAGCCTTTCGGGAGTGGCAGCCGGAGCTTTCGGATTGGTCCGGGGATGACTCATCTGACTCGCAGAGCTGACAGATGCGGGTCGGATGGAGCCCGGCTGGAACGCCCGTGCCGCACGTCGGGGCTGATATCATCGCGAACCCGGCTATCACAGGTGGAGAACGAACGCCATGACCCTTCACACGCTTGACCACTGTTCCATCCGAACGCTGGATCTGCCGGCGAGCCGGGAATTCTACGTCGACGTGCTGGGAATGGATGAGGGCGATCGTCCGGACTTTCCGTTTCCGGGCGTCTGGCTGTATCTTGGCGATCACCCGGTGATTCATCTGGTGGGCATCGATCCCGACGATAACAGCGGGTTGATAGGGTACCTGGGTGGAGACGTCGATCCGGATGCACTGGATGGCGACGGATCGCTGGATCACATTGCATTCTGTGCAACGGATGCGCCCGCGCTGATCGAACGCCTGACGAAAAGAAACGTGCCTTTTCGTGAGCGAAAGGTCCCGAACATGGACCTGAGTCAGATTTTTGTCGAGGATCCCAACGGGATCACCCTCGAGCTGAACTACTTCGATTCCGATCAATAGTCGAGAGGGGCCTTACCAACGCAAATCGAGACCTGCTGCGAACGCCGCTCAGAGTGAACCGGAAAAGTTGAATGGACGCATGCCGGCATCATTTGGTTCACCCGTCACCAGTTCAATGCCGCGCCTCAGCGCAGCGTCCGCCTCGGAACGGGCCTGGACAAGTCCCCGGATTTCATAGTCGCCGGCAGAAGTGAGATCCGCCGATCCCCGAACCTGCAATGGGCCGCCCTGGTCCTCGAAAGCACCCTGCAGGCCGCCCGTACCGGATAACGTCACGTTGAAGTTTCCAAGCAGGATGGGACCGCCCCCGACCAGGGACGGAACCGTGAGCTGACCCAGACGCAATTGCCCGCGCGCCGCATCGGGCAAACCATCACGAAGGACCAGTTCGCCGAGTTGCAGACTGACCTGCCCGCGGATTCCGGCGATCGGCAGGACCGACGCGAAAGCCGACAGGCTGCAACTCGCCGAGGCGTCGCTGATGGTGATTCCATCCGCACCGATGCGGACCTCGGCCTGCAAAAAGCCGTCACCCAGGCCAGTTTCGATGCGTCCGCCCGGACGCGCCAACAAGATCGACCAGGGATGCACGTCCCAGCGGATATTGTGAAATCCCAGCGATCCCGCGGACCCCAGGGCGGCGCGGCCGGACCAGAGGGTACCCTGAACGCCGGACAGCCGAACGTCGTCAGGCGCCAGCCAGCGATAGGCGGCGTCGGCGGGCAAGAGGGCGATGACAAAGGCGAGATACGCGCCCGCGCCCAACGCGATCCACAGGGTCCGCATCTCAGGACCTGCGCAATACCAGGGAAGCGTTCACAAGTCCGGGCTGCTGTGTGCCGTCAAGATTTGCGGAAATCACGACGATGCCATGGCCTTGGCGCAACGCCCCCAGCCAACTGACCAGTTGGGCGAAGGGTACTCGCTGAAAGGTCACGCGAATGCCGTCCTCGCCGTCGGGTTGATTGCGCGACAGGGTTCCGCCCAGACCATGGGCACGGTGGGTCTGGTCGACGACCAACACCAGGGATTCCGCAGAAGCCGCCGCCGGGACGGGCGGGGCGCCCAATGCCTGCAGCCGGCGCGCATTGGCCAGCAGGCTGTGTTTTTCCGCCAGTGCGACGTCGAATTCAAGATTGGCGTCGCGCAGCGGCGTCCATGCGAAACTGAAGGCAAGGATCAGGACCGCGAGCACACCGCCTGTGAGCACGACAAGACGCTCGCGGGGTTGCAGCGATTCGAACCAGTCCTTCACTGTGGATTCACCGCGATCTGCAATCGTCCGAGAATCCCGTCCTGGGTTGGGTTCGCCGACTGGATGGAGGCCTGGAATGTCCCGCTGCTGCTGATTTCGCGGGCAAACTCGTCCAACGCGGAGACGTTGCCGGCAACGATTCGCAGGTCTATGACCCCGGTCCGGAAACTCAGGGCTTCAAGGCGCGTGTCTTCGTTCCAGGCTTGCGCCATCTGCTCCAGTGCGACCAGGAAGCCGGCACCGTTCCCGGCAACCGTGGAAGCCAGGCGCCTCTGAATCTGCGCTTCGCAAGCCGCCAAACTTGTCGCCTGTGCATTGAGCCGGCACGCTGTTTCCAGCATCGCGGTCACGCTGCGGTCTTCACGGCTGAGTGTGATGTAGCGTGCACCTTCCCCGGCGATCGCCAGCACAAGCACTCCGAGCAACAGTGCCGCGGCAAACCGCCATGGCCGGAACCGCGATTGCCAGTCCGATTTCCGAGCGTAGGCGCCTTGCAGCAGGTTGCATCCGGGTCGGTCGATCAGGGTCGCCCCCAGCCGGGGCAGCAGCCCCTCACGCAACAGTTGCACGTCAACACTGACCCCCTGCTCGCGTAACCAGGCAACGTCGCTTTCGCACCGGGCGTATCCGTCGGTATCGGCGAACAGCGTGACGTGGGGCAGCTCGGAGGATTCGCCGTCGCCTAGTGCCACTTGCAGGATTTCCCCGAGCCCGAGTCCCTGCAGCGCGAAGGGTGCCTGGCCGGGTGCCCGGCCATAGGTACAGTCGCCTTCAACGACCAGTGTCGTGCATCCGGGAACGGCCGGTACGCCGTCCGACTCGCAGTAGATTCGCTCCGGGCTCAAGCCTGCCCGGTCGAATTCCTCCTGCCAGCGTTCCATTTGCCGCCGCGTGACCATGGTGACGGGAGTCGTCCCGGAGGCGTCTCCGGGGCCTGCCGCAAAATGCAGGCGTTCCACATCCTCGGCGACGACGTCTTCCAGCGAATAGGGCAGCATCTGCCTGAGTCGCGCCGCGCTTCTGACCGGCAATGAGGCCTGGCTACAGACCGCCTCCAATCCCGGCACCAGTACCAGCACACGGCGGTTTTCGGCTGCTCCGGCGGCATCCTCCAATGATCCGGAGGCGACCGGCGCCAGCCTCTGTCCGGCTGAATCCAGCACGACCCAGGAGACGTCTCCCGGGCTCGTCGGCAACCGGACCACCAAGTGTTCGAGCACGGCTATTGAACTCCAAGACTGCGAAAGACAGCGCCCACGAGGCCGCTCTGGTGACGCTCCAGGACAGAGTATAGGGTGAACTGATGAGTGCCAAGTACCACGGTGGCAGTTAGCTGAAAGTATCTGCTGGTGCCGTTGATGCGTCCGAGAACGTCCGGCTCGAGCTGGTTCGCAAACTGGGTCTGGATATCCACGAACTCGGCGGCCCCGCGCTGTTCCACCAACGTCGCGGCCTGGGCCAGGTCGATGTCATCGGACAGTGAGGCCAGAACCGGGGCGGACGCGGTGTTGACGTTCAGGGTCGTACCGGATGGCAGCGCGGTGACAAAGGGGAACAACGCGCGATAGCCTTCGGCTTCAATCCCGGTCATCGCAATCAGCTCGCTGGTACTTGTAATCGGCCAGTTCGGGGTACGGTAGGGAGGCGTCGCGGCGGCGTAGGCGTCGTCCTCCGCGCCATTGGGAAAGTTGGGTTCGGCGTCGGCATCCAGCCAGTCGACGACGACGCCGGCGATGCCCGGATCCAGGCCGAGCGTTGCCAGCAGTCGCTGGAACTGGGCCAGCGAGAGAGGGTCCACCTCGCCCTGAGGCGTCACCAGGTTGTTCAGGTTGAACCGGCCGTGAAGATCCTCCATCCGACCGCTGATGACGCCCCCGTCCACGGGCAGAGGGGGCAATTCCAGCGCCCAGATTTCCCCGAGGTGATCGCTTTGCGGGGAATCGACCATATCCTGGCGGAGAATGTCCCCGGCCCATGCCTCCGCACCGTGCAGGTACGCAAGCCCCTGGTCCGCCGCCAGGCCGGCCGAGGCCCGCCGCTGATCCAGGCTGGCGCGCCACATCATGTTGACGGCGATCAGGGTGCCCAGGGTCACGACCAGCATGGCCGTCAGGACCGCGACGCCCCGCTGCGAATCATGAAAGTCCCTCATCCGCCGACCTCCACGGTCCGCCACAGCAGGCCGTAGTCTTCCAGATCGAGGCTGAACTCGACCAATCGGGGCGGGGTGACAAGGGAATCCGGGGCAGGCAGGTCCAGCGGCGGCCATTCCACGTGCCATTGACCGTTTCGGTCCAGCAGGCGAATCTGAACGTCGTCGACGCCCGTGAGCAGTTCGGTGCGCACCGGAGGCGTCGTCAACGTGCGGTCCACGGCCGGCCAGTGAAAGCGAACCAGCGTGCTGGCGTTGTCTTCCCAGTCATACGCCACTCGCAGCACGTGGCCCCGCGGCAGTCCCGCGGGATTGGCCCACCCGCCGCGGCTGAGTTCCACGGCGAACTGCTCGCCGACCCCCACCAGGAAACTGGGCTTCCAGGTCGCGCCGGATTCTTCCCGGGCAGCACGGGGGTGCACCTGCGCCAGATCCTGGGTGATGACATGCATCGCGAACTGAATGTCTTGCCATCGCTGCGCACGCGCTTCTGCGATGGCCTGCTGCTGGAGTACCGTGGACAGCCCCGACAGCGCGATGACGCCGATCACCGCGAGGATGGCCATCGCGATCAACAATTCCACCAGCGTAAACCCCCGCGCGTCTTGCGGGCCGGGTTCGCGCAGGCGCAATGGCGTCACGGCACGATTCATTGCGTCGCCCCAAACGCGCCCGCCTGCCAGACCGGCGCTGGAATTCCCGGCGGGAGAGGGGGCTCGATCAGGCCGGAAACGGTATGCAGCAACTGCTCCGGTTGATCCGCGAGTGCCACGGATACGTCTACGCGGCGAAGGTTCTCAACCGGCGTCTCCGAAACCTGGGTGCGCCATATCCAGGTTCGTTGCGCATAGTCCACCTCATCCCGGGTCTCGCCCAGCGGCGGCCACTGCGGCGCCACGCTGAGCTCCGCGATACGGTTGGAAGCGATCCAGCTTGCGAGAACCTTGTTTTCGATGATGGTGGCGCCGACGGCGTAGCGGTTGAGCTGGGCATGCACCGCCATCATGCCCAGCGCAACGATGGCCAGCGCGACCATGACCTCCAGCAAGGTAAAGCCCGGATTTCGATCAGGATTCGTCGAATCCACTTCGGGTTACCTCCAGCGAACCGTCAAGCGTTCCTTCCAACGTAAACCGGCCACCGGTCGGGTCGCGGAACAGCTCGGCCGCAAATGGCGTCAACTCACCACTTGCCAGCAGAACCACCTGCGGTTCGGGCAGTTGGCCAGGTTCTGGTTCATATTCCGATTCGAGCGTCACTTCACGATCTTCAAGGAACAACGTCAGCTCCAGCGGTTCAACGAGCCGGTGTTCTCTCAGAAATTCGTCCCCCACCGGGTCAAGCCACGTCAGCGTCTGGTAGTCGTAGACAAAAAACCTGTAGCCGCTGCGGGTGAATAGCACGCCATAATCCCGGGTTTGAAGGACCGCTTCATCCATCAGCGTATCCAGTAGGCTCCTCAGCCGAAACGTCTCCCGCTCAAGATCCCGGTCGTCTCCCACGACATTCAACGACAGGACCGCGGCCCCCGCGAACAAGCCGATGATGAACACCACCACCAGTAGTTCGATCAGCGAAAAGCCCCCGGTACGGTTTCTCGCCTTAACCAGCGAACCCTGGTTCGGATCGATGTTGACGGCGTTCGCGGCCACTGCTTTCGAGTCAGTCCGCCGGGGACGTCCGGCAAGACAACATGGCGTCAATTGAGGTCCCAGTTGCCGATATCCGAGTCGATGTTGTCGCCGCCCGCCACGCCGTCCGCGCCATACGTGAACAGATCGAATTCACTTCGCTGACCGGGATATGCGTACTGATAGGGTTGGTTCCATGGATCCGTGGGCAGGCTTCGCAGGTAAGCCTTCCAGTTGGGAGCGGCCGCTTCCCCGGGATTGCTTACCAGGGCTTCCAACCCCTGATCGGTGCTTGGGTACCTGAAGTTGTCGAGCCTGTAGAGATTGAGCGCCGTCTCGATGCTGCGGAGATCGGCCCGTGCCCGGTTCACCTGGGCACGGTCGATGTTGCCGATCAGACTCGGTGCCACCAGCGCCGCCAGGAGTCCGATGATCACCACGACCACCATGATCTCGATGAGCGTGAAACCGCGTTGCCTGCGCGTTGCCGACGACCTGGCCGGCCTGTATCTGCCGACCGCGGGAGGACGGCAACCTGAGCCGGCGAGCGCGATTGACGGTTGCTGCATGCTGATTTCTGGTCGTTCCTGTTACCTGGACGAAGATACCATAATACAAACGCGCTTCACCGACGTTTCAGACTGCGACAAACCGGCAAGCCTGTTCGTATTCAGAGTCTAATCCAATACCGACATGAGCCTGAACGGGGAGGTTGACTTGAGGTGTAGGCGGAGTCGGGATCGGTATTGAAAGTACCTCTATCCTGGGGCACGGACGGTCTCGATACAAGCCCTGG